>Ga0206858_1076_pt1:7500-27718 | contig 27718 bp, 19 predicted proteins | sample Alteio_BWOrgCont_46_FD_152622 | JGI IMG/M metagenome (GOLD analysis project Ga0206858, IMG submission 152622) | Enriched cells from forest soil in Barre Woods Harvard Forest LTER site, Petersham, Massachusetts, United States -... | ecosystem: Environmental > Terrestrial > Soil >... | reverse complement strand
TAGTTTGTTTAAGTTAATTTGCATGGGCGAACGTCAATAGTGAGTTGAGGAAAATGGACAATTAGTTTCTTTAAAGGTTTCACCATTGAGTATTCACCATTCACAAAATCATACATCAAAAATCATAAATCGCAGATGGAGTTTTTTACAGATTTCGGCCGGTATCTTTTAATGCTGAAAGGGATGTTCTCAAAGCCCGAAAATGCGAGAATGTATTGGAAAGAGTTCATGCATCAATGCAATGAAATCGGTATCCGTTCATTAGGCATCGTATCACTGATATCCATATTCATGGGTGCGGTAAGTACATTGCAAACAGCTTACCAGTTAATAAGCCCAATCATTCCACCATCAACAATCGCACAGATTGTACGTGACACCGTAATATTAGAGTTCTCTCCAACATTAGTATGTATTGTATTGGCAGGCGTAGTAGGCAGCAAGATTGCCAGTGAACTAGGCAACATGCGTGTAAGCGAACAGATAGATGCATTGGAAATAATGGGCATCAATACCAAAGCGTATTTAATAATGCCTAAAATACTGGCAGCATTTTTAACCATTCCTTTATTGGTAGTACTTTCAATGGTATTAGGCATTTGGGGCGGAAGAATTGCAGGTTCTCTTACACATATATTATCGACCGATACCTACGATAAAGGTTTGATACAAAATTTCGTTCCATACAATGTATGGTTTGCATTGATAAAAGCATATACGTTTTCATTTATCATCAGCAGCATCCCATCGTATTATGGATATTATGTAAGTGGAGGAGCTTTGGAAATAGGACGTAACAGTACAAAAAGTGTAGTAGTAAGTTGTGTAATGATATTGTTTGCAGATTATATTTTGGCACAGTTATTATTAAACGGTGCGTAAGGATTGTCGGAATCTTGATTTTCCTGATTGAAGGATTTTCTTGATTTCAAATCATTGAATTATTCTTATATCATTGTCCTTTTTATAATCCTGCAAATCGAAAAATCCAGTAAATCAAGATTATGATTGAATTTAAAAACATAAAAAAATCCTTCGGCGAAAAAACGGTACTAAACGATGTTAGTCACGTAATGGAAACCGGCAAATGCAATCTAATCATCGGTACCAGCGGAAGCGGAAAAACCGTATTGCAAAAATGCCTGGTAGGATTATTTGAACCTGACAGCGGCGAAATTATTTACGATGGCACCAGTTTTACCGACATGGATACCGAACAACGGAAAGAACTGCGCCAGCAAATAGGAATGTTGTTCCAGGGCTCTGCATTGTTCGACAGTATGACTGTTGAGCAAAATATCATGTTCCCGTTGGATATGTTTTCCAAACTAACCAGCACCCAAAAAGCAAAGCGTGTAGATGAAGTATTGGAACGGGTAAACCTTGTAGATGCACATAAAAAATTCCCGGCAGAGATAAGTGGCGGGATGAAAAAAAGAGTAGGTATAGCAAGAGCAATCGTACTAAACCCTAAGTATTTATTTTGTGATGAGCCCAACTCCGGCCTGGATCCACAAACATCGATGCTGATAGACAAACTAATCTATGCTATCACCAAAGAGTTCAACATGACAACGATAATCAATACGCATGATATGAACAGCGTAATGGAAATCGGCGAAAATATATTGTACATGTATCAGGGACAAAAAGAATGGACAGGCACCAATAAAGATATCATCTTCTCTAAAAATGAACGCCTCAACCAATTCATCTTTGCTTCCGAATTTTTGCAGGATGCCAAGGACATGCGTATGTTGGAAGCCAAAGGAAAGATTGACAACAACCGCAATATGGATGAAATGCTGAAATAAATTACCGCAAAATAACGTGTACCACAATGGTACCTATTTTTAAAACGTGTACCAAAATAACAAAAAATGGTACACGTTTTATTTTTGTGTATATTTGTAGCAGCAGTAAAAAACATCCTTTTGCATTGTAAATGCTATGGCAACAAGTACTAAAAAAGCGTTCAATAATTTGCCTTTGCTTCCTCCAAAACAAAACCTGGTGGAAACAGTAAAGATTTTGCGCCAGGAAAGCAAAGCCGCCGTAGCATTGGCAGAATTAAAAGGGCTTGCCAAAACATTGCCCAACCCCAATATTTTAATCAACGCTATTATTTTAAAGGAAGCTCAGGCCAGCTCTGAAATTGAAAATGTAATTACTACGCAGGATAAACTTTATCAGGCTTTGTATGCAAAATCAGCCAAGCCGGATGCATCTACCAAAGAAGTGTTGCGCTATAGAGAAGCGTTGTTATCAGGCACACGCCTTATCAAAGCAAAAGGATTTTTAAATACCAATGGCATACTCGCTATTCAAAAAGAGTTGGAAGAAAACAATGCCGGCATCCGCAAGTTGCCCGGCACTGCCTTGGTAAATGATTTAACCAATGAAGTGATTTATACGCCGCCGGATAATTTTGATACGATAACCGGTTTGATGAAAAACTTGGAGCAATACATGAATGATCATGCCGATGAAATTTCGCCCCTTATCAAATTAGCGATACAGCATTATCAATTTGAAAGCATCCATCCGTTTTATGATGGCAATGGAAGAACGGGAAGAATCATCAATGTAATTTTCCTTATTTTAAAAGGATTGCTGGATGAACCCATTTTATACCTAAGCTCTTACATCATCAAAAACAAAGGAGCCTATTACCGTTTGTTGCAGGAAGTAAGAACCAAAAACAATTGGGCAGACTGGATTTTGTATATCCTGACCGCTATTGAACAAACTGCTTTGGATACCATCCGGCAGATAAAGCAAATCAATGCGCTGTTTGCTCAAACCCAAAAACTGGTGCAGGAAAAGCTGCCAAGGATTTACTCCAAAGATTTGGTAGAGCAGTTATTTGTAAACCCTTATTGCAAAAACGAGTTTTTGGTAGCGCACCTGCACATTGAGCGCAAAGCAGCATCACGCTACCTTGGCAGCCTTGTAGCTATAAAGGTTTTAAAGCCGCAGCAAAACGGCAAAGAGCTTATCTACATTAATACCAAGCTGTATAATTTGCTGAAAAAAGGGTAAAATAAACGTGTACCACAATGGTACACAAAATTAAAACGTGTACCAAAATACGATAAAATGGTACACGTTTTTAAAACCTGTACCACAATGGTACATGAAAAAACGAGGTATTTTTAGTGATTTTCCTGCTATTGGCAACGTTGCCGGTATTAATTTAAAAACGCTTCTGTTTTCTAAGCATTTTACACCTAATTTTGCCCCGCAATAATTATCAATTTTTAATTATCAATTATCCATTACTATCATGTCAGTTTTAGTTAACAAAAACTCAAAGATTATTGTACAGGGCTTTACCGGTACAGAAGGAACGTTTCATGCAACGCAAATGATTGAATACGGAACCAACGTAGTTGGCGGTGTTACTCCAAACAAAGGCGGCAGCAAGCATTTAGACAGGCCGGTATTTAATACAGTAGCCGATGCAGTGAAAACAACCGGTGCTGACGTGAGCATCATTTTTGTACCACCGGCATTTGCTGCCGATGCAATTATGGAAGCGGCTGAAGCAGGCATTGCTTTGGTAGTTTGTATTACGGAAGGTATTCCGGTACAGGATATGGTAAAAGTGAAAAATTATTTGTTAGGGAAAAATACCCGTTTAATCGGGCCAAACTGTCCGGGTGTAATAACGGCGGATGAGTGTAAAGTAGGTATCATGCCGGGCTTTATCTTCAAAAAAGGAAGGATTGGTATCGTTTCAAAATCAGGAACCTTAACGTATGAAGCTGCTGACCAGGTTGCAAAAGCCGGCTTAGGTATTTCAACAGCAATCGGAATCGGTGGCGATCCAATCATTGGAACTCCAACCAAAGATGCAGTTGAATTATTAATGAACGACCCTGAAACAGATGCGATTGTAATGATTGGCGAAATTGGTGGTGGCATGGAAGCGGAAGCTGCTCATTATATAAAATCTACCGGCAATAAAAAACCGGTGGTTGGTTTCATTGCTGGTCAAACAGCGCCTCCGGGCAGAAGGATGGGACATGCCGGTGCAATTGTTGGTGGCGAAGATGATACGGCTGCTGCTAAAATGAAAATTATGGCAGAATGTGGTATCCATGTAGTAGCTAGTCCTGCTGATATTGGCAAGACAATGGCTGAAGCATTGAAAAAGTAAATGACAATTATTAAAGAAATCATAAACTCCGCAATTGCGGAGTTTTTTTATGCAATACCGTTTAGTATTTCATCTTAATAAAGTATAATTTTAAAAGCTCATACAAACTACACCTATGCTTATACAAAGATTGTTTCTGCCATTAATAGCGATGCTTGTTTTTTCAATCAGTGCCAATGCACAACAAAATGATTACGCAGCCAACTGGAAAAAAGTAGATGCTTTTGAAAAGAAGGGCTTAACAAAAAGCGCTTTAACAGAAGTAGAATCCATCTTCAACCTTGCCCTAAAAGATAAAAATGATGCACAGCAAATAAAAGCAGCCATCTATCAAATAAAGTATCGCAGCATGACGGACGAAGATAGCCGTTTGAATAACTTTTTTTACGTAGATACATTAATCAAAAAAATAAACACTTCCCGTCTTCCCGACTTACCGGCAAAAAATATACTGCTTAGTATGCAGGCAGAAATGCTCTGGCAATATTTGCAAAACAACCGCTGGCGATTTTACAACCGCACAACTGTAGCTGAAGAAAAAAGCAACGACATCTCTACCTGGAGTATTGATAAAATAAACACCACCATTGCTGCTTTATACAAGGCTTCGCTTACAAATGAAAGCATATTAAAAACAACCAAACTAAACGGCTATGATGCTATTATTATTAAAGGAACAAATACCCGCCAACTACGTCCAACTTTATATGATTTTTTGGCGCAACGAGCTATCCATTTTTTTGTAAGCGATGAAATCTATATTACAAAACCTGCCTATGCTTTTACAATAAACGATGCAGCTTATTTTGCGCCTGCTGCTCAATTTGCTGCTACTAATTTTACAACAAAAGATACGGCTGCACTCTGTTTTAAAGCTATTCAGCTTTTTCAAAATATTTTAAAATTTCATTTAAAAGATGCTTCTCCATCTGCATTGATTGATGCCGATTTGATACGGCTTGATTTTGTGAACAATCATGCCATAATGCCCGATAAAGATAAATTATACGAAGCCGCCTTGCAACAAATTGAAACAACGTATCCCAATGACAGCACAACAGCACAGGCAATTTATTTAAGAGCGAATATTTATTACCAACGTGGACAGGATTATAATCCGCTAAACAATACCACCAATCAATATGAAATAAAAAGAGCTAAGGATCTTTGCGAGACAATTGTACAAAAATTTCCAAAAACCGAAGGTGGCGTAAACGCACAAAACCTAATCAATCAAATTGAACAACCTTCTTTAAATCTTGAAACAGAAAAAGTAAATATTCCAAATCAGCCATTCCGTAGTTTGGTTTCTTATAAAAACATAAACACTATTTATCTACGTGTAATAAAAACTTCCCGTGATGAAATACAAAGGTTGGACAGGACGGATGAAAATAAATATTGGAGCCAATTGCTTAAATTAAAATCTATAAAAGAATGGAGTATTAATCTCCCCGACCTAAAAGATTACCAACAACATAGTGCCGAGATAAAAACAGATGGCTTAGACAATGGTATCTATTTTATTATAGCAAGCAAAACGGCTGATTTCTCCTTATCGAAAAATATTATTGCAAAGCAACAGGTTTACGTAAGCAATATCAGCTACATCAATAATGGTAATGATTATTATGTATTGAATCGTGATAATGGGCTGCCGTTGCAGAATGTACAAGTGCAGGTTTGGGAGAGTAAGTATGATTACAATACGTATAAAAACAGTTTAATTAAAGAAGAACTCTATACCACAGATGTAAACGGACATTTTAAAATAAAAATTAATAAAGATTCACGAAACGTTTTGCTACAATTTATAAACGGAAATGACGAGTTATTTCTTGAAGATGAATCAGACAATATCGGAGATACTTACAATAATGATGAAGCCGAAATTAAACCAACTACTTTTTTATTTACAGACCGTAGTATTTATCGTCCCGGACAAACTGTTTATTTTAAAGGTATTGTTGTTAATAAAGACACTAAAAAGAATAAAAGCAATATTATTCCTGATTTTAAAACAACTGTTTTGTTGTTAGATAACAATGACCAAAAAGTAGCATCGGTTTCGGTTAACACAAATGAATTTGGTTCATACCATGGAACGTTTATACTTCCGCAAGGTTTATTAAATGGCAGTTTCAGTATTAAAGATTCGATAACAGAAGATAATAATGACATCTCTGTTGAAGAATACAAACGTCCTAAATTTTATGTAGAAATAGAAAAGCCAAAAGGTACTTATCGCCTAAACGACAGTATTACAGTTACAGGTTCTGCAAAAGCTTATGCAGGTAATTCAATTGATGGTGCTTCGGTAAAATATCGTGTAGTACGCAGAACAAATTATCCTGATTGGGCATTTTCTAATCGTTTTAAACCGTACCGCAGAAATGAGGAAATGGAAATTTCAAACGGAGAAATAACCTCCAATGAAAAAGGAGAATTCAAAATAACATTTAAAGCAATACCGGATGAATCAATAGATAAAAAGCAACAATCGGTTTTTAATTATGAGGTAAGTGCAGATATAACAGATATTAATGGAGAAACAAGAAGCGATAATAGCTCTGTAGCTGTTGGGTATCAAATGCTGCAATTAAATATAATTGCTCCCGATAAAATAGCTATAGATAGTTTTAAAACAATTATTGTAAAAAGCACCAATTTAAATGATATTGAAGACAACACAATCGTCTCTGTAAATATTCAAAAATTAAAATCCCCCAACAGGATATTCAGAGAAAGATTATGGGATGAACCTGACCAGTTTACAATGAGTAAAGATGAATACTATAACTATTTTCCGTATGATATTTATAAAGATGAAAACGAAGTGCAGAATTTTCCAATAGAGCTCTATTTATATAAAAGAACTGATTCAACAAATCGGCAATTCTCACTATTTGTTCATCCTGAATTAATGGATGAAGATTGGCATCCAGGTTGGTACAAGATTGTGGCAGATGCTAAAGATAAATATGGAGAAACCGTGAGTACAACAAAATATATCGAACTTACAACTACAAATGATAAAGTTCATGTACCAATTGATTTATCCATTGATAAACCATACATAGAACCAGGCGAAAAAGCAACTTATAAAATCGCTACCGGTTTTGATAAATTATGGTTGATTACAGGAATCCATAAAATGGATAGTAGTAATTCAATCAGTTACCCAATAATCCAACAAAACAAACCATTACAACAAACAATACTTGCAACAGAAACTGACCGTGGCGGCATTGCTATTGATTATGCTTTTGTGCAACACAATCGTTTTTACAGTGGCAGTCAAACCATAAATGTTCCGTGGAGTAATAAAGATTTGAATATTAGTTTTAAAACATTTCGGGATAAATTATTACCAGGAGCAAAAGAAACATGGAGTATAAAAATAAGCGGCTACAAAAATGAAAAACTTGCAGCAGAAATGTTAACTGCAATGTATGATGCATCACTTGATCAATTTTCTCAACAGAGTTGGCATACACCAGATTTATGGGATAATTTAGGTTTTGATGAAAGCTGGGATGGTAATGGATTTGGAAAGAGTGAATCAGATGAAAAGAATGGAGTTAACTTTCTTTATAAAGATTATCAAAAATCTTATGATGGTTTACTGAGCTATGAAAGCGTCGGATTAGTAAGACACATGAGATTTGCAGTAAGCTCAATTAAAACTGTTTCTGATAAGATTCAGTTTAATATGAATAGCGTGAAGGGTGCTACAGCAGCAAAACTACCACCTCCACCTAAAATCGAAACAATAAAATTTACTCCTCCAAAAATTGTGAAAGATGAAGAAATTTCTGGTGAAGAAAAACCTGTAAGTGGAGATTTTTTATACGCTTTTTCCCCTTCAAACAATAAAGATGCTGTAAGAATAGCATTTGATATTCCTGCTCGTCCAATACCTGAAGTTCAAATCCGTAAAAACTTCAATGAAACAGCTTTCTTCTACCCCGATTTAAAAACAGATACCGCCGGCAATATAGAATTTAGTTTTACAATGCCCGATGCCGTTACACAATGGAAATGGATGCTGCTGGCACATACAAAAGATATGGCATCTGCCTATACAGAGAAAACAATAACAACACAAAAGCCATTAATGGTACAACCCAATGCACCACGCTTTTTGCGTGAGGGTGATAAAATGGAGTTTAGTGCAAAAATTGTAAACCTTAGTGATAGCGCTATTAATGGCAATACAGAATTGCAATTATTAGATGCCGTTACCAATCAACCGATAGATAATCTATTTAAAAACAATTTACCATCGCAACCGTTTACCGTTGCCGCCGGACAAAGTGTTGCGGTAAAATTTCCTATAGATATTCCGTTGAATTTTAATAGCGCATTAACGTATCGCATCATCGCAAAATCAAACAACTTTAGTGATGGTGAAGAAATGGCAATTCCGGTACTAAGCAATCGGACACTCGTTACCGAAACAATGCCATTGAATATTCGTAATACGAATAAGAAAGAATTTAAGTTTGAAAAACTATTAAACAGTGGCAACAGTAGTACAATCAGCAATCATGCATTAACGGTTGAGTTTACATCCAATCCTGCATGGTATGCTGTACAGGCATTGCCCTACTTAATGGAGTATCCGTATGAATGTGCCGAACAAACATTCAATCGTTATTATGCCAATATATTAGCATCGTACATAAGTAATTCTACACCCAAAATAAAAGAAGTATTTACTAAATGGAGAAATGTAGATACCGCAGCATTGCTTTCCAATCTTCAAAAAAATGAAGAATTAAAAGATGCCTTATTACAGGAAACACCTTGGGTATTGGATGCAAAGAATGAAAACCAACAAAAGAAAAATATTGCATTGTTATTCGACATGGTTCGTATGAGTGCTGAACAGGACAAAGCTTTGGGCAAACTAAAAGATATGCAAAGCAGCAATGGTGGCTTTGTTTGGTTTAAAGGTGGTCCGGATGACAGGTATATCACACAATATATTGTCACCGGCATCGGGCATCTAAAAAAATTAAATGCACTGAATAAAGATGCGGCAAAAAATATACAATCCATTATAGATAATGCAATTCCTTATCTCGATAAAAAGATAAAAGAAGATTATGATTATTTAATCCGGTATAAATCAAACTTAAAAGAAAACAATCTTAGTGCTACGCAAATTCAATATTTATATATGCGGAGTTTCTTTCCTGAATATAAAATAGCTGCAGCTTCGCAAACGGCTTATACCTATTATAGAAATCAGGCAAAAAAATATTGGCTAAGCAATTCAAAATACACACAGGCAATGATTGCATTGGCATTGTATAGAACCAATGACAACGCTACACCAAAAGCCATCATTCAATCCTTAAAAGAAAATGCCATCAACAAAGAAGAAATGGGCATGTACTGGAAAGAATGGACAAACGGCGGTTATTACTGGTATCAGGCACCAATAGAAAGCCAGGCTTTAATGATTGAAGCGTTTACCGACATTGATAAAAACCCAGCAACAATAGATGATTTAAAAACCTGGCTGTTAAACCAAAAGCAAACCCAAAACTGGAAAACCACTAAAGCCACAGCAGAAGCCTGTTATGCCCTGCTATTAAATGGAACGGATTGGCTAAGCGAAGAAAAAAATATACAACTACAGTTAGGCGACACCGTTATAAACAGCAATCAACAAGAGCAGGAAGCAGGAACAGGATATTTTAAAACAACCATTGATGGAAACAATGTAAAACCAATAATGGGCAACATAACCGTAAGCATCCAAAGCAATAATAAAGGAATAAACATTCCAGCCGAAGACTCTTCAAAAGTCCCCCCTCGGGGGGGATTTAGGGGGGCTTTGTATTGGCAATATTTTGAAGATCTTGACAAAATAACTCCATCCGAAACACCGCTTAAACTGGCAAAGAAATTATTCATCGAAAAAAATACAGACAAAGGTCCTGTATTGATTGCAGTTACCGATACCACAGCACTTCATATCGGCGATAAAATAAAAGTACGTATCGAATTAAGAGTAGATAGACTGATGGAATATGTGCACATGAAAGATATGAGAGCCGCCTGCATGGAACCCGTAAATGTTTTAAGCGAATACAAATGGCAGGATGGTTTAGGTTATTACGAAAGCACCAAAGATGCCAGCACCAATTTCTTTTTCGGCAGCTTGCCAAAAGGAACGTATGTTTTTGAATACCCAATGTTTGTAACACACACAGGCAATTTCAGCAATGGCATCACGAGCATTCAATGTATGTATGCGCCGGAGTTTACGGCGCACAGTGAAGGCGTGAGAGTTTCTGTTGGCAATTGATTTTAATGAAACTTTAAACGGATTTATTCTTTATTGTCTTTGAAATGGAGTGGTAGATGAATTCATGTCAGGAAAAAGCAGCATAAAGCTGAAATCTTCTTTAATTCCATTGATCATATTTGACCGCTGCCGTGAATATTCATTGTATTGTCTGATAAATTCTTTATTCGTTTTCGGAGTCAATTTGTTGTTTCTGTTATAAGCAATCCAATCATCAAATATATAAGTCAACTTCATGTATTCATATAACAACTCAAGCTTTGCATAATAATTATTAACATCCTTTTGCGGCATATTGTCTGTATAAAATTTTACACACGAATCAAGTGGTATCCTTGATGCTATTAAGCGCTTGCTTAAACAATTTATACTATCTGCGCCGCATTCCGGATATTTAAGAAGTATTGCAATATTGCTATCAAGTAATTGCGTGCCTTTTACAAATTCCTGCATTTTTTCATTAAATTCTTCTTTTGCTTTTTCTTTTTGATTTTCATCTATCCACATTCCCCATCTTACAATAGTAAATAACAATCCAAGAATTGACAGAACAATAGTTCTTGTTTTCATAATTCAATATTTATATACAAACATATATAAATATATTTTTTTATACTGAAACAGATGCCGGAAATCACGGCTTCCATTAAGTTTACTAACGGTATTCAGTTCGATACGATAATGCTCAGAAAACCAATCTTTGCTCAAAAGCAGGTAAAAAGCCAGTTTATTACCCAACCTAAGCACTTAAAATTCAACACTAAGCACTAAAAAGCAGTCTCACAGCGCATTTGAGCCCAAATTTTCAACTATTAATTACCAATTATCCATTAAAACTCGTATCTTCGCCGCCCGTTTTACGGGATTAACAATTTTATAAACACAAAATCAGGGAAATGAACAATTACGAATTGATGGTGATTTTTACCCCTGTGCTATCTGAAGAGGACTACAAAGCCGCTCAGAAAAAATTCGCTGCTCTGGTAACAGAAAACGGCGGAACTGTAGCACATAGCAATCCATGGGGACTAAAATCACTGGCGTATCCCATTGCAAAAAAGACTACCGGTCTTTATTGGGTAATGGAATATTCAGCGCCATCCAGCTTCAATGAAAAGTTGAAAATTCAACTTTTGCGTGACGAATCAGTTTTGCGTCACATGTTTACTGTGCTCGATAAATACGCCGTCGAGTATAATACTAAAAAGAGAAGTGGTGTACATTCAGGAACTCAAAAAGCAGAAGCATAATCATGGCAAAACCAAACGAGATTAAATATCTGACAGCTATCAAAGCTGAAAAGCGCCCAAAGAAATATTGCCGCTTTAAGAAAATGGGCATCCATTATATCGATTATAAAGATGCTGATTTCTTGAAAAAATTCCTGAACGAACAAGGTAAATTATTGCCACGTCGCCTTACCGGTAACTCTTTAAAGTACCAACGTAAAGTGAGCGATGCAGTAAAGAAAGCACGTCAAATGGCTATCTTACCATACGTAACAGATTTATTGAAATAAAATTTTAACCACCCTAATTCCCGTGAGGATGAAAGTCATTATTGTGATTGGGTAAAAATGCAAAAACATGCAGGTAATATTAATACAGGATGTAAATAACCTAGGCGGTGCAAACGAATTAATAACTGTGAAAAACGGTTATGGTCGTAACTTCTTAATTCCAAAAAAATTAGCGGTTGAAGCAAGTTCTTCAAACCTAAAACAACTGGAAGAAAAAGTAAAACAACAACAGAAGAAAGAAGCTAAATTATTGGCTGAAATCAATATCGTTATTGCAACATTACAATCTTCTCCGTTGAAAATCGGAGCTAAGACCGGTACAAGTGGCAAAATCTTCGGTAGCGTAACTTCTGTTCAAATTGCCCGTGCAATCCGTGAACAAAAAGGTTATGAAATTGACCGTCGCCGTATTCAAATACTGGATGAAGTAAAAGAATTAGGCACGTTCAAAGCAAAAGTTGACTTCAGTAACGGCAACGAAACTGTAGTTGATTTTGAAGTAGTAGCTGAATAAGTTATACAACATTATATCTTTCCAAACGCTCTGATTTATCAGGGCGTTTTTTTATGTTGTCAACTGTGTATCGTTGTGGAACTTCAGTGGCGACAGTCTATCCCGATTAATTTCGGGACTCCGTTCAACATTTTATCTTTGGTCATCTTTCATTATGTTTTGTTAGAACTGTATTCTATTCAACCTATAATTTAAAGTCTTTATCAAAGGGTTGTCAACCTTTATAAAAGCTTTTATCATTTTAATTCTCTAATCAAGGTTGACAACCCTGTTGCAGAATGTCATTATAGTACGAGGATAAAACTTCCAGCTAAATTTCTATATATCATCCCAGTTGTTTATTTTTATCAGCGCAACAAATTTGTTTTTATAGTAGCCATTATGAAATACTGTTTTGAAATTTCATAAAAGAAAATACATACAGGAATGAAAAAAATAATTTTAACAGCGATTGCATTCAACATTTTTACACTTGCAACACAAGCGCAAACTCCTGTTGACAGTAAGCCCACAAAAGAAGAAAAAGCTGCAGCAAAAGCAAGGCAGGAACAACAACTGAATGAAACCCTTCAACAGCTTGGTTTAAATGATGATCAGGCTACCCAAGTAAAAAATGCCTTAAACGATGCAGCCCAAAAAAGCAGTGCCTTAAAAAAAGACACTACCTTAACCGATGATCAAAAAGCTGCAAAGAAAACTGAAATTGATACCGAGAAAAATGATAAGCTAAAACAAATTATGGGAGCCGATAAATACCGGCAATGGAACGCACTACGAAAGAAAAATAAAGAAGTAAATATGGGCACACTTGGTCCCGATTGATAAAAAAGCCGCTTTAAGAGCGGCTTTTTTGTGCCTTAAACCTACTATTTTAGGTATTTTAACGCCTAAATAAGGGTTTTTTCGATATTATATAAGGAATTTTTAAGATTTTTTCGCTATGTCATAGAAAATATTATCTTTACACCGCTTTAATGTTTTAGTATTCCGTTCGTGGCTGATAAAAGCTTTTTAAGTTTAAGTCGTTTTCAGTTCATTGTACACAGCTAAGCCATTCTAGTTATTACTTTATTTAAAACGTTTTTACAATGAACATTTACGTAGGAAATCTTAGTTGGACAATGACTGACGAAGATTTAAGCAATCTATTTACCCAGTACGGAAGCGTTACAAGCGCAAAAATCCTGAAGGACAAAATGAACGGCCGCAGCAAAGGCTTTGGTTTCGTTGAAATGGAAGATGAAGAAGCAGCAAAAACTGCTATCTCTAACCTTAACGAAAGCGAAGTACAAGGTCGTAAATTAATCGTGAACGAATCTCAACCACGCACAGAAGGTTCTGGCGGTGGCGGCTACAAGAAAAGTGGCGGCGGTGGTTACGGCGGCGGCGGCGGCAGAAGCAGCGGCGGCGGCGGTGGTTACAACAGGAATTCTTATTAATATCTCTGTACAGTAATAACAATACTAATCCTTCACATTGTGAAGGATTTTTTTTTACTATTAATTACCCGACGCTTAATTCAACTGTATATGCCTTTGCATAAAAAACTCATTTCGATATTATTCTTTATAGTTCAATTTTCTATTGCGGCGAAATCGCAGGCAATAAAATCATTGCCAAAAAATGAACTTGATTTTGTAAGCGATACGCAGCAACCAATGACAGTTGAAAAAATTAAGCTGCATGCCAATCATAATACACTGGCAACGTCCATGATATTTACCGACATTCTGAAAGATAACCCTGATGCGGTTTATTTACTTGGTGATGTAGTTGCCGTAGGTTCTAAAAATCATAAATGGAAAAAGGTTGATTCATTTATCGATAGTTGTAAAAACAAAGAGATAGGTGTTCATGCATTATTAGGCAACCACGATGTTATGTTTAGCAGAAAGAAAGGAGAAAAGAATTTTCAAAAACGTTTTCCGGATAATGTGGATATTGGTTATGTAAGCATTACAGATTCAATAGCAATAGTGATGCTTAATTCAAATTTCAAGAAATTATCAGGCAGTGAAATTGATAAAGAAGTAAACTGGTATAAATCAACCTTAGCGGCATTAGACAGTAATACTGCTATTAAAGCGATTATTGTAAGTTGCCATCATGCTCCTTATACCAATAGCACTATTGTAGGCTGTTCAAAATCAGTGCAACAATATTTTGTACCGGCTTATATTCAAACCAAAAAATGCCGGTTGTTTATTACCGGCCATGCACATGCTTTTGAACATTTTGAAATGCAGGGAAAAAATTTTCTCGTAATCGGCGGTGGTGGCGGCCTTCATCAACCATTAAATACTTCTGACAAACATATTCGGGATATGGCTTTTAATTATAAACCTATGTTTCACTACCTCTCCATAAAAATTTATACAGATAAACTTTTACTGACTTCGCATTTTATCAAAGAAAATTTTTCAGGCTTTGAAAATGGATATTCGTTTGAAATAAAATATTGATACTTATTTTTACCCAATAGAAACAATGCATCAATATGAGTAATCCAACCTGTTCTTTGGTAATAGCTACATACAACTGGCCATCGGCATTACAAAAATGTTTGGAAAGTGTATTTCGCCAAACCATATTACCCAATGAAATTATAATTGGCGATGATGGATCAGAAGAAGAAACAACTTTGATGATTGAAAAGATTTCAGCACAAAGCCCGGTGCCTGTTAAACATATCTGGCAAAAAGACGAAGGGTTTCAATTGGCAAAAATCCGCAACAAAACATTTGCCGCAGCCTCGTATGAATATATTATTCAGATAGACAGTGATTTAATATTGCACCCCAATTTCATAGCAGACCATTTACGTTTTAGTAAGAAGAATACATTTGTATGTGGTGCAAGATCTTTATTAAATGAAGCCTACTCAAAAGAAATACTTTCCTCTACTAATATTCCTGTATTTTCTTCATCCGATAAAAGAATTGATAAACGCTATAATTGTTACCGGAATTTATTTTTAAGCTGTCTTCAATATCTTTTTCAAAGAGGTAAAAACAATACCAAATATGTATTGGGTTGCAATATGGCTTTTTGGAAAACGGATATCGTGAAAGTAAATGGCTATAATGAACTGTTTAAAGGCTGGGGCAAAGAAGACAATGATCTTGCAATACGGTTAACCAATGCCGGCGTAGGAATACGGGTATTAAAATTTGCCGGAATTATCTATCATATATATCATAAAGAAGCGTCAAGAAATAATTTGCAGGAGAATGAATTACTGCTGCAACAAACCATTGATAAAAAAATTATAGAATCGCCAAGTGGAATAAAAAATTATCTGTAACCGATTAATATATGAAAGGCATGGAGCTATCTCCATGCCTTGTAAAAATAATAGTTGAGTGTCTTAATTCGCCTTGGCTACATCCTGTGTATCCCGGATATTTTTTTGTACTGCAATGCCACCAAATAAACTCAGTAAAAATGCAAACGCATAAAAACCTTTTTCACTTGGCAGTATAGTAGCGTTCCATAATCCTACTACTAATAAAAGAATAGACAGCAATGTTGCAAACCAGCAAATACCATAATAAATATCTGTTACTGGCAAGCCTTCCAATCTATCCCTTACACTTTTTTGCAAGGATACAACGGCAAAAAGACCAAACATTAATACGGTAAAATAATATCCTTTTTCGTTTAGTTCCATTGTTGCCCGCCAAAGTCCGATAAGATAACCGATGGCGCCGGCTGCTAATGCAAACCAGGATGCGCCAACAAATGCTGCAGATGGTTTTTGAATCATAATTGTTGTTTTTGTTTATTTATATTTTAAGAAAATACCGGTATCAAAAGGTGTCCATAAACAAGACCTTTGGCCGCTTTTCTTTAAACCGTTATTAGCCCATGTATTGCAGGTATGAAACATGCTATAACTGCCTTTTGCTTCATAAAAAGCATCTGCCTTTCCATAATTGGCATTGGTAATTATATTCATTACATGCCCTGCAGTATCATGTTGAAAGCTGTTGGTGATATAGCTTATCAGCTTTGTGTATTGATCGTTGCTAATCATTATTTTTTTACAGGCTGCATTCTGAATTAAGGTATCATAATAAGTAGCATGGATAGCTGTTGTACTTAATCCAAAAGCCGCTTTAAAAGCTACGCTAAATTTCAGGTCTGCCCAGGTTGGTGTTTGCAAATAAAACCCTTTATCGCCCCAACCCATTGCCAGCCATTTAATTTTGGATGTGTCTGCTAAATGTGTGTTTGTAAATTTTATTTCTTTTGTCCAATCTATTTGCTCATTCTTTACAGGAACAACTAAATCTGTATGTACGCCATTTGTTTTAATATAAATAGCTACATCATTTGAGTGTGGCTCTTTACCACCAACCGCAATGCGTGATAAACAATAAGCCGATAAAAGGTAGAGTAAAACAAAAGCAATAAAACTTAGAATAAAATAGCCGAGGAATTTAAAAAGGCGTTTCAAAAATTTAAGCATGGAGTAATGGTTTATCAGGCTGTTTAATTGCCTTGTTTAAGCTAAGATATATAACTAACTGCTCATGTTTTATAATTAATACTTTTTAAAAATGAACAATAACATTTATTTAGAAGATACCATGGACAAGTGTTAAAGAATACACAACAGTTAGAACATTTCCGGGCATAAAAAAACCCTTCCGATAAATCGGAAGGGTTCAAATGAATATGGCAACTACCTACTCTCCCACATTTTTGTGTAGTACCATCGGCCATAAGGGGCTTAACTTCTCTGTTCGGTATGGGAAGAGGTGAACACCCTTGGAATAATCACCATAAGAATATACAAGTGCTGAGTTCTTGGTTTTTAGTGTTGAGTTAGACTCGAACACCAAGCGCTGCAAACAATGGACACTTAATAATGTACATATTGGGAGTTGTAATAAGAATAAAGAGTTATTATCGTTGCCTTGCTTCCTTCTCCCCTTTAGGGGTTGGGGGCTGCGGCTAAATAAAAAAATAAAGCTTACGGGTAATTAGTACTACTCGGCTTTGATGTTACCACCTTTATACCTATAGCCTATCAACGTTGTGGTCTACAACGGCCCTTAAAAGTAAACTCATCTTGTGGAAGGTTTCACGCTTAGATGCTTTCAGCGTTTATCCTTGCCGTGCGTAGCTACTCGGCATTGCACCTGGCGGCACAACCGATACACCAGCGGCACGTACGTCTCGGTCCTCTCGTACTAAAGACATGTCCACTCAATTTACTAGCGCCCATCACAGATAGGGACCGAACTGTCTTGCGACGTTCTGAACCCAGTTCACGTGCCACTTTAATCGGCGAACAGCCGAACCCTTGGGACCTTCTCCAGCCCCAGGATGTGACGAACCGACATCGAGGTGCCAAACCTTACCGTCGATATGAGCTCTTGGGTAAGATCAGCCTGTTATCCCCAGAGTACCTTTTATCCTTTGAGCGATGGCCCTTCCATACAGAACCACCGGATCACTTTAGCCTACTTTCGTACCTGATCGACTTGTGAGTCTCACAGTCAAGCTCCCTTATACTAATACGCTCTATGTACGATTACCAACCGTACTGAGGGAACCTTTGCAAGCCTCCGTTACATTTTAGGAGGCGACCACCCCAGTCAAACTACCCACCATGCACTGTTTCCCGTTGGGGATTAGATTCTAAATGTTTAAAGGTTGGTATTTCAACGACGACTCCATGATGCCTAGCGACACCACTTCAAAGTCTCCCAACTATCCTACACATCAAAAATTCAAAATCAATGCAAAGTTGTAGTGAAGGTTCATGGGGTCTTTCCGTCCCGTGACGGGTAACCGGCATCTTCACCGATACTACAATTTCACCGGGCTCGTGGAGGAGACAGCGTTCAACTCATTAGACCATTCGTGCAGGTCGGAACTTACCCGACAAGGAATTTCGCTACCTTAGGACCGTTATAGTTACGGCCGCCGTTTACTGGGGCTTCAGTCAGAAGCTTTGGCTTGCGCCGAACATCCTTCCTTAACCTTCCAGCACCGGGCAGGTATCAGGCTCTATACGTCATCTTTCGATTTTGCAGGGCCCTGTGTTTTTGCTAAACAGTTGGTTGAACCATTTTACTGAGACCGACCGAAATCGGTATGCTTTATCCCGAAGTTACAGCATTAATTTGCCTAGTTCCTTCTCCACGGCTCACCCGAGCGCCTTAGAATACTCATCCCGCCCACCTGTGTCGGTTTGCGGTACGGGCTGCTTTGACCATAACTTAGAAGGTTTTCTCGGAGGTCTGATTAGGTCCGCTATCAGCGCTGCCGAAGCTTTGCTGTACTATCAGGTTCGACTAGCCGTGCGGATTTGCCTACACAGCCAATATCTACACCCTTTAACGTTCTATTCCGTAAGAACGCGGGACTTTCACTACCTCGTCACTCCATCGAAGTCAAAGCAGGTGTTGGAATATTAACCAACTTGCCATCAGCTACCCCTTTCGGGTTTGCCTAAGGACCCGACTAACCCTGATCTGATTAACATTGATCAGGAAACCTTGGGCTTACGGCGTTAAAGTTTTTCACTTTAATTATCGTTACTTATACCTACATTTTCTTTTGAAACCGCTCCAGCAGACATCGCCATCCACCTTCGCTGCAGTTTCAATGCTCCCCTACCGATATACTACCTAGTAGCAATCTTAGAACTTCGGTTCACAGTTTGATGCCCGATTATTTTCCGTGCAGAGTCTCTCGACCAGTGAGCTGTTACGCACTCTTTAAATGAATGGCTGCTTCCAAGCCAACATCCTGGCTGTTATAGAAACTCCACCTCGTTTGATCAACTTAACTGTGTATTAGGGACCTTAGTTGCTAATCTGGGTTATTTCCCTCTCGGCCATGGACCTTAGCGCCCACAGCCTCACTCCCGGAGATATATGACAGCATTCGGAGTTTGTCAGGATTTGGTAGGCGGTGAAGCCCCCTAGTCCAATCAGTAGCTCTACCTCTGTCATACTTCTTTATATCCGAGGCTGTTCCTAAAAACATTTCGGGGAGAACGAGCTATCTCTCAGTTTGATTGGCCTTTCACCCCTATCCACAGGTCATCTCAGAGCTTTTCAACGCTCATGAGTTCGGCCCTCCAGTGTGTGTTACCACACCTTCAGCCTGCCCATGGATAGATCACAAAGTTTCGCGTCTACCCCCACTGACTAAGCGCCCTGTTTGGACTTGCTTTCGCTACGGCTCCGCAACTAAAGTGCTTAACCTTGCCAGTGAGGAGTAACTCGTAGGTTCATTATGCAAAAGGCACGCCGTCACCATTGCTGGCTCCGACCGCTTGTAGGCGCACGGTTTCAGGTACTATTTCACTCCCCTGTTTGGGGTACTTTTCACCTTTCCCTTACGGTACTGGTTCACTATCGGTGTCTGAGGAGTATTTAGCCTTACCGGATGGTGCCGGCAGATTCAGGCAGGATTTCTCCGGTCCCGCCTTACTCAGGGTTACGCTCGTCCGCGTCTATTTGCATCTACGTGGCTATCACACGCTATGGCCCAACTTTCCAGATGGTTCGATTTGAAGACGCATTCTAAATGCGGCCCTACAACCCTGGAACAGCACGCTGCCCCAGTTTAGGCTATTCCCGTTTCGCTCGCCACTACTCGGGGAATCACTATTGTTTTCTTTTCCTCTCCCTACTTAGATGTTTCAGTTCAGGAGGTTGGCTCTCATTGCTGAGTAAT
>Ga0206858_1076_pt1:0-5000 | contig 27718 bp, 19 predicted proteins | sample Alteio_BWOrgCont_46_FD_152622 | JGI IMG/M metagenome (GOLD analysis project Ga0206858, IMG submission 152622) | Enriched cells from forest soil in Barre Woods Harvard Forest LTER site, Petersham, Massachusetts, United States -... | ecosystem: Environmental > Terrestrial > Soil > Temperate... | reverse complement strand
AGAAGCTTCATTTTTATTTGAAAAATAATTTTATTTTTTTTATTTTTTATGGAGAGGTTTCAGTTTTATGCAAAGCAGTATTTTAATTCCAAATGCATTCAACAATATTCGTAGTAGATGACATAAAAAAAGAGAGCATTAATCATAGCTTTATAACAAAAGTAAATAAGCCTATGAAAATGTATAATTGGATATATCTACCCTTTAAACTGATATAACACCGTAAAATTGGCAAAGAAAATATTGCCTGCAGTTTCTGATATTTCCGGATGTCCCGGCACAGTAACAATGTTTACCGGAAGCACATACGTTGGTGTAACCATTATAAACAAATGTTTGTTTCGCACATACATCAAAGGAACACTTAACTCATAATCAAGCATCGTAAATCTGGATGCATTTTGATAGGTCCCTGAAAGAATATTAGTGAAATTTTGTGTGCCTGCATTGGCTATAAAAGTTGGTGTAGCCAGGTAAATATTTTTGCCTTTGCTTTTTTTGAAAATATGATTAATACCTACAGAAGCAAAAGCATCCGGGTTTTCTTTTGAGAAAGCAACGTCGCCCGACGCTGTAAAATTGATGAACTTATCTAAGTAATAAAGATTCAATCCTGCCTGTTCCTGAAACGCTGATTGAGGTAATTGTGTAGTGTTATAAAAAAACTTATTGGCATAAATACTGCCACCAAATCCTTTTATTTTTTGCCCAAATTTATATCCTGCTTCTGTGATAGTACCTGCATAGGTAAGTGTTTGTGTTTTATCGCTCAAAAAAACACTGGTGGCGCTAACATAAAAATGCAGGCTATCAAATTGCAGATATACTGTAGGTAAAAGCGCATTGCTTTTAAGACTATCTGTTCTGCCATAATAATGCAATACAGGAGCAAATATGGCACCACCTAAAAAAGTGAAGGTTGTTTTTTTGTTTATAACACTGTCTCTTGCAGTACTATCTCTTGGTACTGTTTGCTGCGCTTTTAAACTAAAAGAAAAAGCTATTAAAAAAGTTAGTAGTAATAGTTTCATCATAGAGTTGTTTAAAAATAGCTGCCTGATTTTACAGGCAGCCATTCTTGTTTGTTAGATCCTGAAAGATTATTGATTTACTGCAGTAGCTCCGTTTACATTTGAGTTACTTGCTGCGTTACCATTAGATGATGAACTGATTTGTTTTTTACTGATTGATGTTGCAGAAGCTCCACTTGCGTTTGTATTGTTAGCTAATGAAGCAGCTTTTGTACTGCTCAATTTTTTATGTGTGGCTGTGGCTTTAGCTGATGCATTGTTGGTGGTATTTACACTTCCTGCAACTGATTTATTATGCTTGCTATTGGTAGCAGCACTATTTGCAGATACCGTATTCCCTACTGCACCGCTGGTTGTACGACTTGAATTTTTATGTGTTGAAGACGCAGTACCCGAAGCATTGGTTGCAGATGTTAATTTACCGGCAGCAGAAGAGGTGTGTCCTGTACGGCTTGCTGTTCCACTTACACCTGTTGTGTTATTAAGTGCACCACTTGTTGTGCGACTTGAATTTTTATGAGTTGAAGCCGCAGTACCGGAAGCATTGGTTGCAGATGTCAATTTACCGGCAGCAGAAGAGGTGCGTCCTGTGCGGCTTGCTGTTCCATTTACACCTGTTGTGTTATTAAATGCACCACTTGTTGTGCGACTTGAATTTTTATGTGCTGAGCTAACTGTACCAGATGCATTGGTTGTTGTGCTGATAGTACCATTTGATGTACGGGTATTATTAGCACGACTTGTTGCTCCGCTTGCACTTGTTGTATTTTTTATAGCAATGTTTTTTGTACTAGCTGAATTTCTACCTGCAACTGTTGCGGAAGTAGCAGTAGTAGAATTAACAGCACCGGCTAAAGAACCATTGCCTGAACCGTTTACTGCAGTGTTGTTCGACAAATTTATATCTGTTGATTTAGCAATATTGATGTTGCTATTTGCAGCAGCATTAGTGGCTGTAGATGCTGTGTTGATATTAGCTGTTGTTGCGCCTACGCCAATGGATGTATTGGTAGCAGTATTTACAGCATTATTAGCACTGTTTGTTGCAGTACCAGCCTGCGTAGATACATTGACTGCTGTTGTAGAAGCATTCATTGCATTATTGGTTGCGTTGGATACTCCGGTGGTGGCAGAGATGGTTGCGCTTCCTGCAGCCCGTGTTGCTGATGTTGTTGCATTTACTGCATTTGATACGGTAGCACCGGCATTTAAAAGTTGAGCGGATGCATTATTAATAACTCCCGTAGCGATTACTACAAAAGCTATTTTTGAAAAATATGATTTCATAAAAGTGGTTTTAATTGTAATTATAAATTTTGAGGTAATTGTATAATCAACAATGTCCAACAAGTATGCCATCGGGCAAGTAGCTTTATTTTTAGGGGATATAGCGCATTTTTTGGTACAGGTTGGGGTGTATTTTCCTGTAATGTGTAGAGATATTCTACTCGAATACCTGGCTAATATTTAACTCTATATAAAAGTAGAGAAGCTATTATTGCTATAGAAGTTCAACTATAAAAAAGCATTTGCTTTCCGGAAGAAAATGAATAAATCTATTTTTTCTTTTGACCTCTGGTTTTAGGTTTGCCGTATTTTTTCATCATCCTGTCTTTCTTTTTTACAATAAAATTTACTTTACTGTTCTTGGCAGATTTTTCATGAAAAGCAGGTCCTGCTTTATCTTTATCAGGAAGTTTTACCTGAATAATTTTCATGTGTATTTTAGGAATTTCATCCTCCGTCAACACATCGGAGATAAGCAAATTTTCAGGTAATGGATTGATAGGGATCTGATACTTCATTAAAGTTTCTATTGCTTCCTTAAAAGGTTTTTCCCTTTCAGTAATAAAAGTAATGGCAATACCTTTTTTATCAAACCTTCCGGTTCTGCCAATTCTATGAATATAATTCTCGGGAACTTCCGGTGTATCAAAATTAATTACGTGTGTTACTTCGGCTATATCAATACCTCTTGCAACAATATCCGTTGCTATAATAAATCTATAATTGCCTTCCTGAAATTGTTTAACGGTATTAAAACGATGGTTCTGTTCTTTGTTAGAATGTATGACTCCTGCAGTGCCCGGAAATTTATTCTCCAATTGTTCGTATAACTGATCTGCCAAACTTTTGGTAGCTGCAAAAACCAATACCTTGGTCATTGTTTTATCTTCCGTTAATAACAGTTCTAATAAATTTACTTTGGTATAAAAGTTAGGCACTTTGTAAGCCGACTGTATAATATTCTCCAGCGGTGTTCCGGTTGGTGCTGCTTCTACCCGAACAGGATCATTAAAATACGTTTCAATCAATGCTTCTACCTCTTCTGTAATGGTTGCGGAGAATAAAAGGTTTTGTCTTTTGGGCGGCAACAGATCCAATATATTTTTTAATTGAGTTCTAAAGCCGAGGTTCAACATCTCATCCACTTCATCTATCACCAGTTTTTTTATCGTCTTTGTTTTAAAGGCCCCAGCCATTGCCAAATCGTACAATCTTCCCGGTGTGGCTACCAGTACATCTACGCCTTCTTCTACCTGCAATTTTTGTGTATTGATATTTGCACCACCATAAACACCTACAACCGTTAAACTCATGTAAGTAGTTAATTGCTTTACAGTTTCTACTACTTGTGCCACCAACTCCCGTGTAGGTACTACCACCAATATCTGCGGATCTTTATCCTTACTGAATTTCCATTGACGCAGGCAAGGTAAAAGATATGCAAAGGTTTTACCCGTGCCGGTTTGCGCTATACCACATATATCTCTACCAGACATTGCAATCGGAAAAACTTTATGCTGAATAGTGGTAGGATTTGTATATCCCAAATCGTCTAATGCGGATAGTAAGGGCTTGTTTAAATTTAAGTCGTCGAATGTCATACTTGTAAAATGTGTGGTAAAGGTAGTTGTAATATTTCTTTGCCGGGAAGACGGGAAGTCGGGAAGTATTATTGATGCTTTATTAAAAATTCCCGCCTTCCCGTCTTCCCGGCAAAAACGACAATTTTAAGTCATCTTATTTGAATTTAGAAATCTATGCTGGTGGTATAATGTAGTAATTGGTATCCTGATTTTTATCATCTACGGCAGTTGTTCGGAAATTCCGACATACTGAAGTTTCTTCCAATTCATTAGGAGTTCTATTCTTCCAGATTTTTAAATTCATTTTCTATTTCTTCAATACTTGGCAAACTGCTTTTTAAATCATCCGGCAGATGTTCTGTTATTTGAAATTCGCTTACTCCCATTGGTTTATTAATATCCCTTAAAGCAAATTCTGCTTCAATATTATTTTTATCCCTGCATAATAAAATACCAATGGTTGGTTTATCATCTGTTTGCTTTACCAAACTATCTACTGCCGATAAATAGAAGTTAAGTTTGCCGGTATATTCGGGTATGAATTTGGTGTTTTTTAATTCAATTACTACATAACATTTTAACCGGGTATGATAAAAAAGCAAGTCGAGATAATAATCGTTTTCGGCTATTTCCAAATGATATTGTTGCCCTACAAAGGCAAACCCTTTGCCCAACTCCAATAAAAACTTAGTGATATGGTTCACCAATTGGTTTTCGATATCTTTTTCTTTGAAATCGGCAGCAAGGGTCATAAAATCGAATACATAGGGATCTTTAAGCGTTTGCTGCGCCAAATCTGAAAATGCTTTGGGCAAGGTATTTTTAAAATTGGAAACCGCTTTGCCGCCTCGGCTGTACAAGCCTGTTTTTATTTGCAATGCCAATGCATCTCTGCTCCAGTTGTTTTCGATGGTTTGTTGTATGTAAAATTGAGCTTCGGTTAAATCCTTGGATTTAGTGAAAATCAGAATATTATGCCCCCATGGAATTTGTGCAACAAGTTGTTGCACTGGTTTATTATCTTGCTTATCAGTGTTTTGTAATTGGTCAACAGGTTGTTGACCCAAATTTGCAAAAGCTTGTTGCAAATTTGAAGAAG
>Ga0206858_1071_pt1 | contig 28376 bp, 26 predicted proteins | sample Alteio_BWOrgCont_46_FD_152622 | JGI IMG/M metagenome (GOLD analysis project Ga0206858, IMG submission 152622) | Enriched cells from forest soil in Barre Woods Harvard Forest LTER site, Petersham, Massachusetts, United States -... | ecosystem: Environmental > Terrestrial > Soil > Temperate forest >... | reverse complement strand
GGAATAGCGCGGGCGTTCGGCGCTTCGGTGATGCTTGGTTTGAGATCGAGCACCTCGAAGACCCGCTCGAAAGAAACCAGCGTAGTCATGACATCCACCTGCAAACTGGAAAGACTGGTCAGCGGCCCGTAAAGCCGCATGAGATAGGTCACCAGTGCAACGACCGTGCCGAGATCCATAGCGCCGCGCGCGGCTTGCACGCCGCCCCACCCAAACACTGCCGCAGCCGCCAGAGAAGCCATCAAAGCCAGACCGATGAACAGGATGCGGGCGTAGGTGGACATTTTCATCCTGATCTCGCGCACACGCGCGGCCTGGCGCGAGAAGGCGTCCGCTTCTTCCTCGGGGCGGCCATATATTTTGCAGAGCATCGCGCCGGCCACATTGAAGCGCTCGACCATGAGGTTGTTCATTTCCGCGACGCGGTCATAAGTTTCACGAGTCAGCGTGCGAAGTTTTCGCCCAATTTGCCGCGCCGACCAGAGAAACACCGGCACGGCCAGCAGCGCGGACAGAGTGAGACGCCAAGAGAGAGTGAACATCGTCGCCAGGACCAGCGTGACCGTCACCAAATTTCCGACGGCGGTGGATAATAGATCAGTCACGGACCCGCCCACGCCGCTGACGTCGCCATTAAGGCGGCTGACCAGCGCCCCCGTGCGCGCGCGGCTGAAAAAGGCGAGCGACATGCTCTGAATGTGTTTGAAAACGCGCGTCCGCAGATCGAAATCAATTTGCAAGCCGATTTGAGAGGCAAGTTGGCGTTGCACAAAAGACAGGCCGCAAGCAAGGAGGCCCACGCCGGCCCCCGACAAGGCCAGCATCACGATCAGGTGGACGTCGTGGAGCAGGATTCCCTTATTGATCAATTGGCGGTATATGAGCGGGTTGACGACGCCGACGGCCGCATCAAGCACTACCAGGAACAGGAAAAACACCAGGACGCGCGCATAAGGGCGCACAAACCGGGCCGACCGCTTCACTGTTCCGGGGGCCAGTTTGTGTTTTAAAACCTCCTCATTTTTTTGAAACGAGGCGAACCCTGTGTGCATGCCGCTCATTAGTTTGTGTTTGGCCGGCTTTTCGCGCAGGCGAAAAAGAATTCGCCGTTCCGGTCATTGAAACAAGGAAAAAGTCCCCGCCAATTAGAGGCCATCGGACGCAGTTTGAAGAAAGGAACTCTTTTTGAAAGGGTTGCGTAGCCTAGGCGCGAAATCAATAATTCTGGGGAATTTGCCAAAGTCCTGCGCTTGCCATCCTGCGGTGAAGCATGGAGATTATGGCAGGATGACGGAAATGCAAATTGCGCCGAGCACGGGAAGCCGCGCGGGTGGGTGGCTGAAGAATCTGGCCGTGGGCCGGAATCCGAGGAGAACGGTCGTCCGCGCGTTCGTGCTGGCGGTGGTGTGCGTGGTCGTTTTTAAATACGTCCTGCTGCCTGTGCGCGTGGCGGGGATCAGCATGGAGCCGACTTACTCTGATCATTCCGTTAATTTTGTGAACCGTCTGTCGTTCCTGCGGCATGAGCCGCGGCGCGGGGACGTGGTGGGCATTCGCATGACGCCTCCCAACGAGTCCTCGCCGCATATTATGCTTTTGAAACGCGTCCTCGGATTGCCGGGGGAAACTATTTCATTTGTGGACGGCCACCCGCGCGTCAACGGCCAACTCCTGGACGAGCCTTATGAAAAGGGGCCAAGTGATTGGCGTGTCACGCCGGTGATACTCGGACCGAACGAGTACTTTGTGGTCGGCGACAACCGCTCGATGCCGCAGTTAGACCACACTTTTGGACGAACGGACCGAAACCGGATCGTAGGGAAGGCGTTATGGTGAGAGGGGCACGCTTATTATTGCTTATTGTCGCCGGAGTGCTGGCTGCTTGGGTCTGGGTCGCGCTACATCCAAGTCCCGAAAAGCTCATCCGCAAGCAATTGGACGGCGTCGCCCACGCTGTGTCCTTTGGGCCCAACGAAGGATATATTGCAAAGCTTTCCGGCGCAGAAGGCCTGGCGAATTTCTTCTCGACCAACGTGGATGTTAAAATTGACGTGCCCGGCCATCAGGAACACCGCTTGGCCGGACGGGAGGAAATTCAGCAAGCCGCGCTGGGACTTCGCGCTTCGCTGAAGGGGGTGACGGTAACCTTTCCTGATATCGCTGTCGTGGTGAACGCGGACAAGGAGGCGGCCATTGCGGATGTAACGCTCCAGGTGAAAATCTCCGGAGAGCAGGAAATGATTGTGCAGGAAGTCAAATTCACGTTCGGCAAAATCAATGGGAAATGGCTGATCGTCAAAGTGGAAACTGTACGGACGTTGCAATGAGGGTGAATGTGCCGTATGATAAATTGTTTTTTTTGGCCCTTGACGAGTCACGCTTAGAATGGCAGTTTACGCCAGCCGTGAGACCGAAACATCCTCCGCTGCGGAGGACTAAATTCGTAGGTTTCACGGCTCTTTGTTTTCAGGCTGCCAGACCCAAATGTTGCGCTCGCCAATCAACCCCAATTCCTCAGCCTTGCGACGCAATCGTTGCTTTCTTTCACCAGCCGAATGTCCTAAGCGATTATTGACACAGCCTGTTAACAAATCTGTGACTTGGAGCAAATCATCCGTTTTGGAATCTAATTGTTCGACTTTTTTCAAAACACGTCGTGGTCTAAAGCCTCTGCGGAACGGGACCCCCAGATTCATCTCCACCACTAGATATTCCAGAAAATTATCTTCCTTGAGCCGGCTTTTCGCATCGGCATACATCACGGCATTTTCGACATTCTGGCAACGGCGCTCCAGCAGCAGCTTAGTAAAATAGTTGTAAGCCAAATGTCGACGCTCTGAAAGAAAGGCAACATTCACTGCTTCGCGCGGGACTGCCAATGCTTCAAAACAGAAATGTGCCGCTTCACTGGCCATCTCTTCCATCACGGTTTCATAAACCTTGAGACGCAGATTCGACATCTTTTCAAAATGCAACTCATTCGCATAATGCCAGCGGTCACGCACTCGCTTCACCGCAGCCCAAAGTAAATCGCGCTCGCTCACCATGAGGAGGCCAACGATGAAATGCGGCTGCCCGCGCCCCACATCACCGCTCTCATCCTGGTAAAGAAAATGAAATGTGCTCATGTTCAGTTCCGAGAAGGGTGCGCGATTAACTTAGGCATACTTTTCCTTGTAATATTCCGCTCGGTCAACAGTACGAATCTGCACAGAACCGGGAACCAGTCCTAAAACCCTACAGATGCGATTGAGGTCATCTATTTTTTGAGATGTTTGGCTGTGAGTCAGGATAAAATACTCCGTACCACGAAGCCGCTTATGGTTATAGACCACTCCCTGAGACTTATTGAGGAAGTCCGTTTCAGGCGATTTGGAAATCAACGGGCCACGATTGACGCGGACACAACTCAATTTCTGAACTGCGTCCGGTCCGAACTCCTCTACGAGCCTGCTCAAGAACACCGCCATGCTGCCGGCCGCCATTGGCCGGATGATAATCTCCTTGTCGCGTTGTTTCCCGTTAGCATCCCAATCAATTTCAATTCTCAGTGTTCGTAAACGACCGCGTTCAGCATCGCGAACGTCCATTTCATTTCTGTCCAAATGCGGGACAAGCTCTGCAACCTGCGCAAATGTACTTTGGCTGCCCATTTTCTTCAGGCTTGTCTCGATTTCTGAGACTTCACCTTCGAGTTCCGTTGCTCGCTTCCGCAGATGCTGAACCCGCGCCAAAAGCGCCGACAGTTGCGTAACTGAGTCGTAATCCTGCTTGGTCAGATGGCTTTGCATTAACTCACCGACTGTTCCTAAAACCCGCTCGATTCGATTATTCATAAGTAAAAATTGCGAATGTAATAAAGTAAGAAGTCAAACGGTATTTATAAGAAAAGTAAAATTGTGTTTTCCGTTTGCATCAAGGCTTTTTGGAAAACAGGAATTGATCAAACTCCGAAGCCTCCATCCTCTCTACGAAATGATTAATTACTGCTGATTGACCCGCCACGCGCGGTACGATAGCGTCTTTCAATGAAGGCAGTCGAGTTTGTCACCGAATTGAAAGGCGAGGCCGTGCTCACCATTCCCAGCGACATTGCAGCACAATTACCAAAGGCTGGTAATGCACGTATAATCGTCCTTACGGAAGCACCGATGGTTGACGATAACTGGAGCGCGGCCGCCTACGAACAATTTTTGTGCGATGACCCACTTGCAGGACTCCATTTACGATTCGATGCTTTCCGCGAATCATGGAATCCACACATGAAACTGTGACCAAAGGAAAAAAGTATGCCTCTAATACTGGACATTCCTCTCGTAGCGCTTCTTCTAACAAGCGGCGTTCTGGCCGCGCCGGAACCGGTGACGGGCTACCCGCCGGCTAGGCGCGACGAGGCGCTGGATGATTATAATGGCGTGAAAGTCGCCGATCCTTATCGCTGGCTGGAACATCTGGACTCCGCCGAAACGCGCGATTGGGTGCAGGCGGAGGCGCAGTTGACAGACTCGTATCTGGCCAAAATTCCTGTGCGGCAGACCCTCGAACGAAGACTGACCGCGTTGCTCAATTTCGAGAAGTTCGGCATGCCTTTCCACAAGGGCGATCATTATTTCTACACGCACAACAGCGGCCTGCAGCAACAGAGCGTTCTTTTTGCCAGCACCGGACTGGCGGGCGCTCCTTCGGTGGCGTTTGATCCCAATGCACTCTCGACCAATGGCTCCCTCGCCATCGTCGGTTATGTGGCGAGTCCCGATGGCGCGACGCTGGCCTATGGCCTGTCGCACGGAGGATCGGACTGGACGGATTGGCATTTCCGCCAAATTGCCACGGAGACGGATTTGCCGGATGTTTTGAAATGGAGCAAGTATTACCACCCTATCTTCGCGCCCGATGGCAAGGGGATTTACTACAGCGCGTTCCCGGCACCGGCAGCGGGCGAAGAACTCCGCGCGCGCGATCTGGGCCACGCCGTCTTCTATCACGCGCTCGACACGCCGCAATCCGCAGACCAGAAGCTCTATGAGCGCCTCGATCACTCCGATTGGCAATTCGAGCCGCATCTGACAAAAGACGGTCGCTGGCTGATTCTGCGCGTGGGAGAAGGAGAAGTCGGGGACAAAGGGCTGGAGAATCTTTACGTGATGGACCTCAAGGCATCGAACATTGTGGCCAAGCCGCTCGTGGAAGGATTCGATGCGGGTTATGTTTTTGTGGGCGCCGATCATGGTTTGCTCTATTTTCAAACCACGCTGGGCGCGCCGCGTGGTCGCGTTATCTCGATTGACCCTTCTTCCGCAGGCCCACCCGTGTTGAATGAGGTGGTACCGCAAGGGGCGGACGCGATGAACGTGGACAGCGGAAGCGTGACGCTGGTGGATCACCAATTGATTGTGCGCACCTTGCACGATGCCGCCAGCAAAGTGACTATATATGGTCTAGATGGCCGCGTGCGGCGCGAACTTGCGTTGCCCGGCCGGGGCACGGCGGGGGGCTTTGGCGGCGAGCCGGATGATTTGGAGACGTTCTATGATTACACGGATATGGTTACTCCGCCGACCTTCTTCCGCCTGGACTTGGAGACCGGCCAGAGCACCGTGTATCGAACTCCCAAGATCGCAGTAGATACGAGCGTGCTGGAAGCCAAGCAAGTATTTTATCCCGGGAAAGACGGCACGAGGATTCCCATGTCGCTCGTTTACAAAAAGGGGATCAAATTGGACGGCAGCAACCCAACTCTGCTTTATGCTTATGGCGGATTTGGCATTTCCATGCTGCCGCATTTCGATGCCACACGGATGCTCTGGCTGGAACACGGGGGAATCTTCGCAGTGGCGAACATCCGAGGCGGCGGCGAGTATGGCGAGGCGTGGCACCGGCAGGCCATTCGCGCGCACAAACAAATTGTATTTGACGATTTCATTAGCGCGGCCGAGTGGCTCATCGCGCAGGGTTACACTTCGACGCCCAAGCTGGCCATCGAAGGCGGCTCCAACGGCGGCTTGCTGATTGGCGCGTGCGTCACCCAGCGCCCCGATCTCTATGGCGCCGCGCTCGCCTACGTCGGCGTGATGGACATGCTGCGATTCGACCAATTCGGACAGGGCGCGGGCTGGGTGGGTGATTACGGCGTGCCGCACAACCCGGAAGATTTCAAAAGCCTGCGCGCATATTCCCCGTATCACAATGTGCGCCCCTGCACGCGCTACCCGGCCACGCTGGTCATCACGGGAGATCACGACGCGCGGGTGATGCCAGCGCACTCATTCAAATTCGCCGCGGCCCTGCAAGCCGCCCAGACCGGCCCCGCGCCGGTGCTGTTGCGGGTCCGGCTCTCAACCGGCCACGGAGCCGGGCCGACGACCAGCCAAGTTGTCCAGGAACGGGCCGATGCATATGCCTTCCTGATGGAGAATCTGGGGATGGTTGGGGACGGTGGGAATAACTGACCAGGTGATTGTTCCGTTGTTCCCGGCAAGAGCGAATCGCGTTCATTGACCCGCTACCCGGCGTACGATAGCGTATCGTAATGAACGCAGTAGAGTTTGTCACCGAATTGAAAGGGGCAGCCGTGCTCAACATTCCGAGCGAAGTTGCCGCGCAACTGCCGAAGTCTGGGAAGGCGCGCATCATAGTCCTGACCGAAGAGCCGACCGAGGACAAAGAGTGGCGCGGTGCGGCCTACGAACAGTTCCTACAGGACGATCCGCCTGAGGACGCCATTTACGATTTGATGCGCTGACACCGGGCGCCGCTTGTAAAATTCGTGCAGCTTTGGTGCTTTCCGGAGATTATTTGATCAATTCTTCATATTCCGCGTGAGTCCCGATCCAAAACCACTCAATCTTGCCCCCTTTCCAAATGGCCACCGCGCGATAATTGCTGCCGACGCGGGCTGACCAAAACTCATTCACTTTCTTAAAGTGAAGCGATGGATGAGCATGGTCGCGCAGCCAGAGCTGGAAGTTTTTCCGTGCGAGCCTCTGGATTTCAGGAGGTAGTTTCCTAAAACGGTTACGGAAGCTTCGTGTTGTCGAGGAATTCATCGAGCGGGACGTTGGCTTGGCCTTGGTTTTCCGATCGAAGCCGCTCGTACATTTCGCGCAACTTGCCGCTTGAAGCATCTTCTTCGAGCTGCCGATCCCATTTGCGGTTTCGTTCGGCGTCGAACCACCGCTCCAACTGGACAAACTCTCCGGGCGGAAGTTTTCCAATGGCATCTTCGATTTCGGCAACTGAACTCATAGCCAATATATAGCTCACCAGTTCCGGGAATGGCAAGCCGGTTCGAGGGCAAGAAGGGAATGCAGTCACCCCAAGGCAAACGCTCTGCTGAGGACGAACGATCTAACATCTCGTTAGCCTCCAAAAGTAAATGACCGGGCAAATTCATAATTGGCATTACTTTGATCGTAAAAAGCGACTAAAATTTCATAATAATTTGAGAGGGGCGGGTGGATTTGAACCACCATCCTCCGCCATACAATCTTGGCAGAACACCGAACTGTAGTGCATGTCCATTCGTGCTACGCCCCAAAAATCCCCGCCTTCCCAAGCAGGCGGGGAGGCTTTTCTTCATTTCAGTCCTGCACCGTTAATTTCATTCAGGCGAGATGCGGATTGACTTTAGCCCATATTAAATATCATTTTGCTTTGGCACCAATTTTCCGAGGCTGCTGCACGATGCTTTGCTCAGTAAGATCATCCGCCCCGATCTCAATCGCGCGCGCCAACAGACCATTATATAATTCCTCTGTAATCACCGCCTTGTGCTTTGCGAACTGTTTTTCTATCACTTTGTATGGGTTGAGCACGATGGCATAGCTCAATGGTCCCGATGGCCCTGGCTTAATTCCGACAAAACCCAATTCAGAGAGTATCCCGACCCGGTTTTGCCACGTCTGTTCGGCACGCTGACCGCTAAATCCTGCGCCGAACGCCATTTCTTGATGTTTGTTCAAGACGACGAAGCACTCATCGAAAGCCCGACACCAAATATCGAAATACGTTGAAGACACTGGTTTCCCTTTCGAGAGGCGGTCCATAACCTGGAAAATGAGCGGCATTGTTCGTGGAATAGTCGTAAAACCATTCCTAATCGTCCTTAGCCACAAGTCATTCTCATTATATTGAGGCCAGAGCATTTGTCTCAACTGGCGTTGCCTGAGACCTATCGCCGTTCCATTGCTTTGTTTCGTTTCACTCATCAAAATCGAATAAACACTAACATCAAAGCGTCTACTTACAAGGAGTTTTTCATCGCCATTATTTCTTCCAGAAGGCTAACTGACCAGGGTTGCAATCCGGAACCTAGACATGTAATGCAAAACTCAACTATTGAGTTGTATGTATACATTTTTTTGATATATTGATAATGAAGCACTTATGCAATAATTGCTGTGCTCATTGTTATCACTATGTGCTCATTTGTTCTCATGTTCTCAGTCATTCTTTGTGGCCATTTGCTTAATCGTAATTTTTTCGAGACCTTGACATGTAAAATTGATCGATCATCTTTGCCGCTAATCTGAATCCGAAATGACATTGTGAATATAGTGTGAATTAGTGGTTATTATCCTGTTACCACCTTTAAATAAGGTTTCCTCGACAACTCATGGCGAACGAGTGCTATATCGGAAATGATTGATTCTGTGCATCCCGAATCGGGTTCGACGTCGGCGGATTTGAAAAAATCCCGCCGCAAGTCTTCTTCTTCCAACACCGCTGGCACGCCTAAAATTGACCGCTTGCCGCCGCACTCCATTGAGGCCGAGCAGGGGGTGCTGGGGTGCATCCTGCTCTCACCCAACGATTGCATTGGGGATTGCATTGAAAAGCTCAAGCCGGGTCATGAGGCCTTTTATGATCTGCGCCACCAGACCCTCTTTCAAGCGCTGGTGGAAATGTTTGATGAGAAGCAGCCCATTGATGTCATCACGCTGCACGAGCGGCTCAAGAACAAGAAGCAGTTGGAATCGGTCGGTGGAGTGGCTTACCTTTCCCTCTTGCCCGACCAGGCCCCCTCGGCCGCCAATCTCCAATATTACCTGGACATCGTTCTGGAGAAATACCTGCTGCGGAAAATGGTGCAAACCTGCACCGGGATCGTCGGCCGGGTTTTTGATTATGAAGGGGAAGTGGACGCTCTGCTGGATGAGGTGGAGCGCGACATTCTCCAGATCGCCGAAGACCGGATATCCGGCGCGACGGTCACGATCAAGGAATTGGTCCACCGCGCCATCACCAAGATCGAGGAATATCACACCAACCAGGGCATGTTGACGGGCATTTCGACCGGGTTTGCGGATTTCGACAAAATGACCACCGGATTACACGAAGGGGAAATGATCGTGGTGGCAGCGCGGCCTTCCATGGGGAAAACCTCCCTGGCCATGAACATCGCCGAGCATGTGGCGTTGGAATTGAAAGTTCCGGTTGGGGTGTTCAGCCTGGAAATGACGGCGGACCAACTGGTCTTGCGCATGATCTGTTCCCATTCGCGGGTCAACCTGCGCAACGTGCGCGACGGTTTCCTGGCCGAGCGGGATTTCCCCAAGCTGACCAACGCGGCGGGCAAGATGACGGCGGCGCCGCTGTTCATTGACGACAGCTCCGGGTTGTCCATTTTGCAATTGCGGGCCAAGGCGCGGCGGATGTGGCAGCAGTACGGCATCAAGCTATTTGTCATTGACTACTTGCAACTGCTCCATTCTACTTCGCGGCGGGCGGAAAACCGCCAACAGGAAATCTCGGAGATTTCCGGGGGCCTCAAAGCCCTGGCCAAGGAATTGAGCGTGCCGGTTATTGTGCTCAGCCAGCTCAACCGCGAGCTGGAAAAGCGGGGCCCCGGCGAGCGTCCGCGTCTGTCGGACCTGCGCGAATCGGGCGCCATTGAGCAGGATGCGGACTTAGTTGGTCTATTGTATCGTGAATCAAAGAATAAAGACGGGGATGAGGAGCCGGAAATGGAACAAGATGCCATTGCCGTGAAGCTCTACATTGCCAAACAACGCAACGGCCCCACGGGCGACGTCGATCTGACGTTCCTTAAGAGTTATACCCGTTTCGAGAGCGCGGCCAAGGTCAGCGCGGAGGATATGCCGGCCGAGGCCTGACGAATGAAAATCCATTTCCGCCTGGCACTTCTGGTCTGGGTTTGGCTGGCTGCTTTATTGCCGTCGGCTTCCGCGCAATTAATCGGGCCGACGGTCACTAAAATCTCCATCCGCTACGTCGGCCCCCAAAACGTGAGCGATGATTTCATCCGCGCCAACATCCGCGTCAAGGTGGGTGAGCCGTTCACGCGGGTGCAGGCCGACCAGGATACCGAGGCGCTCTACCAAACTGGCTATTTCTTTAAAATCCAAATCACGGCCGACGACAATGCCGGCGGCGTCGAGGTGACTTACGTCGTGCAGGGCAAGCCGATCCTGACAGACATCAAGATCGTGGGCAACGTCAATATGGCTCTCCGCAAGATCAAGAAGAAAGTCACCTCCAAAGCGAACCAGCCACTGGACGAACGGAAGTTGTTCGATGACGCCCAGGCGATCAAGGAAATGTACGAAAAGGCCGGTTTTGAAAAAACGACGGTGGAGGTCCTGGCGCCTGTGATTGACGAATCGGCGGGACGCGGCTCGGCTACCATCCTCATTCACGAAACCGCCAAGGTCAAAATCAAGGACATCATCTTCATGAACACCAGCACCAACTTCACGCAACGGGCGTTGCGCAAGGTGCTCAAAAACACCAAACGCCGTTGGATGTTTTCCTGGCTGACCGGCTCGGGTGTGTTGAAGGAAGACGAGTTCGAGGAAGACAAGGATTCGCTGATTGAGTTCTACCAGAACAATGGCTTCATCGATTTCGCCATCTTGGACATCAAGAAGGATTATATCAACCCCAAATGGATGATCATTCGCATTTATGTCTCAGAGGGAAGGCAATACAAAGTGGGCACGGTGGATATCAAAGGCAACAATATATTTACCACGAACGATTTCTTAAAAGGGACGAAGATCAATAAATCGCTGATGCGCCTCAAGGAGGTTCCTGGCGCCATTTTCAAACCGTCGGACTTCACCAGCGACGAGCAGACGTTGCGCGACATGTACGGCGCCAAAGGCTATCTGGATCCGGAGAACCACGGCACTACCGTGATTCTCGCCAACCATTCGGCCAACCCGACCACAGGGACGATGGACCTCGCCTACGACATCCACGAGGGGGAGAAGTGTTACATTGAGCGAATCATCATCAAAGGCAACGTCAAGACCAAAGACCGCGTGTTGCGCCGTGAGCTGGCGGTTTATCCAGGCGAGGTTTATGACATGGTGCGCGTCAAAATCAGCAAGCAGAAGCTGGAAGGGATGGACTATTTCAGCAAAGTGGATACCACGTCGCAGGATTCCGACATATCCAACCACAAAGACCTCATTGTAGGAGTGGAGGAAAAGAGCACCGGCAGCTTCACCATCGGGGCCGGCTTTAGCACGGAAGAAAGCATCGTCGGCACGGCGGAAGTCCGGCAAGGCAATTTCGACCTGTTCAATCCACCGACGTTCACCGGCGCGGGCCAAAAGCTGCAATTGCGCCTCTCCATCGGCACCCTGTTGCAGGATTACGATATCAATTTCATCGAGCCGTGGTTCCTGGGCAAACGGCTGATTTTCGGGATCGATCTGTTCCATCGGCTCGTTTATTACAACGCGCTGCATGGCGATTATTCCGAAACGTTCGACGGGGGCACTCTGAGTTTGACCAAAGCCCTGTTTGGCAGTCAATTTCTCAAGGGCACAGCGAGCTATACGATGGAAAATGTCCACGTCGCGATTACTCAGGGATTTCAGCCCTTCGAAACCACCAATTCGCTTGGCACCACGGGCGGGCTTTATCAGGACGAAACCTATAACGGTCCGCAGGTAACGACCAACATTTTGGGCGAGCGCGGCTCTTACTTTATCTCCAAGCTCAGCCTCGCGTTGGAATACGACACCCGCAACAGCCTGCGCCTGCCCGATGCCGGCCAAGACACCGCCATCACGGCGCAGGTCGCCACGCCGCCCGGCGACACGGAGTTTTACAAGGTGGAATTGCGCACGGGGTGGTACTTCAAAGGTTTTGGCTCCAATCAAGTCTTGGAAATCAACGGGCGCACCGGCGTGGTTTCGCCGTGGGGCGACACCGACCGCATACCCATCTTCGAACGCTGGTTCCTGGGCGGCATGTACTCCTTGCGCGGCTACCGCTACGAAACGGTCGGCCCTCTGGATTACCTGGGTGAAGCGCTGGGCGGCGATACATATTGGTTTGCTTCGGCGGAATACAGCATTCCGCTGCTGCGCAACAGCAACCTTCTGCGCTACGCCCTATTTTATGACATCGGCAACGTCTATCCCGGTTCGTTTAGCTTTAATCCAGGTCCCGGACGTCTTTTCTACAACGACGACGTCGGTCTGGGGCTGCGCATTGTTTTGCCCATCGGCGGCGGCACGCCGCTTCGGTTGGACTACGGCGTACCGATTGAACATGGACCGACCGCCAGCCGACTCGGCAAGTTCCAATTTGGCATCGGTTATTCGCGCCAATTCTAATTAAATATTATGAAGAAACTAATCCAATTTTGCCTTCTGTCCGCGAGCCTGGCCGGCTTCGCCATGGCTGGAGCGGCGGCTGAACAGCGCATCGCGACGTTTAACCTTCGCAAGGCCTTCGACAGTTATTACAAAACCATCCAATCCACCGCCGCCATCAAACAGGAAGCCACCGAGGTGGAAAAAGAGCGCTCGCAAATGATCGAGAACGCCCGCAAGCACGAGGAAGATTGGCGCAAGCTCTTTGACAAGGCTAATGACCAGGCTCTCTCCGGGGAGGAGCGCGACAAAAACAAACGGGCCGCCGCCGAAAAATACGCCGAATTGGAATCCGATAAAAAATACATTGATCAATTCGACCAAACGGCCGCCGCCCGACTGCGCGAAAAAGAGCGCCTGCAAGTGGAGAAAATTGTCAAAGAAATCACGGGCGTCGTTGAAGCCCATGCCAGGGCGGCCGGCTACTCGATGGTGCTGGACGCCTCGGGTGTGAGCGTCAACCTGGTGCAGACGCCGGTGGTTCTTTACACCGACGGCAAGGAGGACATGACCGATTCCATCATCAAGGAGCTCAACGCCGCGGCCCCGCCCGGTTCCCTTGATACCAACGCGCCCTCCTCGACCAATCTGAGCCGCCCGAACAACTTGCCTAAGTAAAGCCCCGCAGCACCCGCTTGACAGGTCGGCCATCCGGGCAGAGCTTTTAGGGATGGATGCAGAGAAGTTGACCATTAAAGCGCAGGAAGCGCTCAAGGGAGCGCAGGAAGTGGCTCGCCGCCATTCCAACCAGGAAGTCGGCGCGGAGCATTTGCTTTCGGCCTTGCTGGCGCAAACCGACAGTCTCGTCCCCGCCCTCCTGCAAAAGCTCGGCGTCGCCGCGCCCGCCCTCGGCGCCGCGGCGCAGGAGGAAATTGACCGCAAAGTCAAAGTGCAGGGCGAGGCTTCCGGGGACTTGTTTTTCAGCCCGAGCCTCAAGAAAACCCTCAGCGCCGCCGAAACCGAAGCCGGCAAATTGCGCGACGAATATGTCAGCGCCGAACATCTTTTCCTGGGGCTTTTGGAACAAGGCGGCTCTGCGCTCAAAAAGATTTTCCAGGCCCAAGGCATCAATCACGACGCCGTCCTGCGCGCACTGGCTGATCTGCGCGGCAACCAGCGCGTGACCGATCCCAATCCCGAAGACAAGTTTCAAGCCCTTGAAAAATATGGCCGCGACCTGACCGCCCTCGCCCGCGCCGGCAAGATTGATCCAGTTATTGGTCGAAATGAGGAAATTCGCCGCGTCATGCAAGTGTTGACCCGCCGCACCAAGAACAATCCCGTTCTGATTGGCGAACCGGGCACAGGAAAAACCGCCATTGTCGAAGGTTTGGCGCGCCGGATTGTCAGCGGGGATGTGCCGGAATCGCTCAAGAACAAACGCCTCGTCGCGCTGGACCTCGGCGCCATGATCGCCGGCGCCAAGTTTCGCGGCGAATTTGAAGAGCGCCTCAAGGCCTTCCTCAAGGAAATCACCGCCAGCGAAGGCCGCGTGCTGCTCTTCATTGATGAATTGCACACTATCGTCGGCGCGGGCGCGGCCGAGGGGGCGAACGACGCCTCCAACATGCTCAAGCCGCCCCTGGCCCGCGGCGAGTTGCGCTGCATTGGCGCCACCACGCTGGACGAATACCGCAAGCACATCGAAAAGGATCCCGCCTTGGAACGACGTTTCCAGCCGGTCTTCATTGACGAACCGAGCGTGGAGGAGACCATCGCCATCTTGCGCGGCCTCAAGGAACGCTACGAAGTTCATCACGGCATCCGCATTCAGGACGCCGCCCTGGTCGCCGCCGCCACCCTTTCGCATCGCTATATCGCCGATCGTTTCCTGCCGGACAAGGCGGTGGATCTGGTGGACGAAGCCGCCTCGCGCCTCCGCATGGAATTGGATTCGATGCCGGCGGAAATTGACCAGTTGGAGCGGCAGATCATGCAACTGGAGATCGAGCAAACTGCGCTGCGCAAGGAGAAGGATGAGGCTTCGCGCCAGCGCCTCAAACACATCGAGCGCGATCTGGCCAATCTGCGCGAGCAGGCCACCGAAATCAAAGCGCGCTGGCAAAACGAAAAAGCTTCCATCAACGCCCTTTCCATCCTCAACAGCCAGTTGGAGGAGGCCCGCCAGCAACAGGAAGCCGCCCAGCGTTCCGGCGATCTCAATCTCGCTGCGCAAATCCAGTATGGCCGCGTCCCGGAATTGCAAAAGAAACTGGCCGATATGGAGAAGCAATTCGGGCAGCGACAAGGCAAACGCCTCCTCAACGAAGAAGTGACCGAGGAGGATATCGCTCGAGTGGTGGCCGCCTGGACCGGCATTCCTGTCAATCGCATGTTGGAAGGCGAGCGGCAAAAATTGGTCAAGATGGAAGAGCGTCTCAAAAAGCGCGTCGTGGACCAAGACGAAGCCGTCACTGCCGTCTCCAACGCCGTCCGCCGCGCCCGCAGCGGTTTGCAGGAGCCCAACCGGCCGGTCGGCTCGTTTATTTTTCTTGGCCCGACCGGCGTCGGCAAAACGGAGCTGGCCCGTGCCCTGGCGGAATTTCTATTTGACGACGAAAATGCAATGATCCGCATTGACATGAGCGAGTACATGGAACGGCACGCGGTGGCCCGCTTGATTGGCGCGCCGCCGGGGTATGTCGGTTACGAGGAGGGCGGCCAATTGAGCGAAGCCGTCCGCCGCCGACCCTATAGTGTGGTGCTTTTCGACGAAATCGAAAAGGCGCACCACGACGTCTTCAACATCCTGTTGCAAGTGCTGGACGACGGCCGTTTGACCGACGGCCAGGGGCGCACGGTGGATTTCCGCAACGCGCTCATCATCATGACCAGTAACATCGGTTCGCCCATTATCCAGGAGCATTTTGCCGGACGCAAAAGCGGCGCCGCACCCGCCGACCACGCTCGCATGGAGGAAATGGTGCGCGAGGAATTGAAGAAGCATTTTCGACCCGAATTCCTCAACCGCGTGGACGACATCATCATTTTCCACAGTCTGGACGAGAAGGGGTTGGCCGCCATCGTGGACATTCAGTTACAGCGTTTGAAGGACCGCCTGGCCAAGCAGCAATTGGCCCTCGACCTGGATGCCGCCGCCACGCGCTATTTGGCCAAGGAGGGTTACGATCCCCAATTCGGCGCCCGCCCGCTCAAGCGCGCCATCCAGCAGCTTTTGCTCGACCCGCTGGCAATGAAACTTCTTGACGGAGAAATCAAGCCCGGCGACAAGATCAAGGTCACGGTGGAAAAAGACGAACTGAAATTTCACGTGCCGAAGCAGGGATGAACACGACGGAACGGATCAATCCAAAATCGGTCGGGCGAGACTCCTGTCGAGCCGTGAATCGATTTCTACGGGTGGAGTCTGGGTGCGAAGTTAGCAAAGCGCAAGAGAGGCCTACGTTGCGAGCTGGAGTCTCACACCTTGCGGCAACACAATCGGCGGCTGAATAGTCACCAAACCTTCCCATGTTGCCGAACCATTCTGAGGTTCCGCCTGCCGCCAAAACCGGCCCTTCTTACTGGCTGACCCGCTTTGTCATCCTGCGCTGGCTCGGCTTTGTCTATCTGATTGCCTTTCTGGTGGCTGTCAATCAAATCGTGCCGTTGATCGGCGAGCATGGGCTGATGCCCGCACCGCTTTTTGCGGAACGGGTCGTGGCGCATTTTGGCTCCAATTGGGAGGCCTTTTTCCAATTGCCCAGCGTGTTCTGGTTCAAGCTGTCGGACACCTCACTGCTGGCCGTTTCCTGGATGGGCGTGGCGCTTTCGCTGGCAGTGCTGCTCGGTTATGCCAACGCCATCATCCTGTTTCTTCTTTGGGCGCTTTACACTTCCATCGTCAACATCGGGCAAGACTGGTATTCCTTCGGCTGGGAAATCCAACTGCTGGAAACGGGCTTTCTCGCCATTTTTCTGTGCCCGTTGCTCGATGGCCGCCTCTTCCCGCGCCGCGCGCCGCCGACGCTGGTTATCTGGCTCTTCCGCTGGCTGATTTTCCGCATCATGCTCGGGGCCGGTCTTATCAAACTGCGAGGGGATTCCTGCTGGCGCGATCTCACCTGCCTTTATTATCACTACGAGACGCAGCCAATTCCAAATCCCTTCAGCCGCCTTTGCCATTTCCAGCCGCATTGGTTCCAGAAGTTTGGCGTGCTGTGGAACTTTTTCGTCGAATTGATCGCCCCGTGGTTTGCGTTCGCGCCGGGCCCATGGCGGCACGTGGCCGGATTTTTCCTGTTGACGTTCCAATTGTTCCTGATTTTCAGCGGCAACCTCTCTTTTCTGAACTGGCTGACCATTGTGCCAATACTGGCGTGTTTCGATGATTCCCTGTTGGCCAAGCTGCTGCCACGGTCCTGGCTGGCCCGCGTAGTTCGCGCCGCCGCCGAGGCGCAACCCTCGGCCGCGCAAAACAGGATCGTTATCGGTCTGGCCGTCGTTATCGGTTGTTTGAGCATCATGCCCGTGGCCAACCTGGTTTCGCCCTCGCAAGTCATGAACACCTCGTTCAACCGGCTCAATCTGGTCAATACTTACGGAGCCTTTGGCAGTGTGGGGCGCGACCGGCTGGACCTCATCTTTGAAGGCACCGACGATCCTGTCGTAAGCGAAGCCACGCAGTGGAAGGAATACCAATTCAAGGGCCAGCCGGTGGACCTGAAGCGCCGCCCGCCTTTCGTCGCTCCATACCAACTTCGTCTTGACTGGCAAATGTGGTTCGCCGCTATGGCCACGCCAGACGAATACCCCTGGACCTTGAACTTCGTTTGGAAACTGCTGCACAACGACCAGGCGACCTTGAGTCTGCTCGGCTCGAACCCTTTCCCGCAAAAGCCGCCCCGCTACATTCGCGCCCAGCTTTACCGCTACCAATTCGCCCCGCCCGGCAATCCAGAAGGAGCCTGGTGGATACGCACGCCCGTCTCTCCCTGGCTCCCCGCCTTCTCCGCCGATGATCCCCGCTTCCGCGCCATGCTCCTTGCCTATGGTTGGATCAGCCGCGAGGATTGAGTAAATCCCGTTTAACCACATAGAGCCCAAAGAACACATAGACTCCTCACTCACGCTTTCAGCATTTCGCGGATTTCCGCTTTTTGCCGATGGCCCCGCGCTTCTGCACCTTGCGGATGTAATCCGGAATGAACGGAACCTGGCAACTGTTATCTCCCAAATCAGCGGTGACGGGCCCGATTTTCTCCCCCATCTCGATGGCCAATTCCGTCATTGGTTGCACATAAATTCCGACTGCGATCAAGAAGGAGTTCATTTGCTTGCGCACCTCATCCGGGGACTGGTGGATGGTCCGCTGCACCCGCTGCATGAGGCCCTTCAACTCTGCCAGATCCAGTTCATCGTCGTCTGTGATAGCGACCAGGCTGCTCAAGGTCGCCCAGCCGACCACAGCCAGCAGATCGTTGGTAGAGTCGATCCATTGCAAAGCCATCTCTTTTCCGTGCGGATTCCCGGACGCCACCCAAGCCACTGTAGCGCCCGCCAGAGCGCCGCCGTCGGCCTTTTCCGCCCAGCGCTGCAAGTCCTTCCTGGTCATGCGCGCATCATCAGCGATCAAACCGGCCAGATACATCGCGTCATAATTGCCGGTGTCATAAAGATCGAGTGCGAGTTGATAATCCACTTTGATGCGCTTTTGAAATTTCTTCAACTCGCTGACTGGCACGCCAAAACACGGCTCCTTGACGTCGTGATTGTTGCACAGCACTCGCTTGTAGCTCTCCTTGCCCAACGGTTTCAACTCGGCCAGAATTTCCTTGGCAGTCATAATGGTCCTCCGCGAAAGAATGGTTACATCGTCAAACCTTCAGACCCAGCCCAAGCGTCTCCTTGCAATAAGCCAGGCTCCGTTCCAGCCCGGTCTTTTGGTATTCCTTTTCCGCTTCCATATCCAAGTTGTGGCGCGCGGGGATCATTTTGCCCAGGCGGGTCAAGGCGTCGAACTTGGCGAAGTCCTTGGCCCGTGCTTTGGGCCAGACGTTCCAAAAATCCTTTCGAAAATACGGCAGTTCGCGCGTGAAGCCCGAAATAATTTCCACGTTGACCGGCACTTGCGGGCACAATTCCAAGAAACGCGGGGCGAATGCCTTGTAGTCAATAATTCCATCGCCCATGGCCGTCCATTGCACCGCCGCGCCGTGCGGAGTCTGCCAGACCATGGAATCGCGCCAGGCCGTGGCGGCCACATAAGGCGCGAGGATTTCGAGGCTCTCCAACGGGTCTTCCATCGTCCAGGTCGCGTTGCCAGTATCGAGCGTGACGCCGACGTAATCCTTGCCCGCTTCCTCGCACAAGCCGGCCAATTCCCACGCCTGCATGTCGCCGGCGTGATTTTCAATGGCAATCTTGACCCCGGCGTCCAGCGCCTGGCTGCGCGCGCTCCGGCAAACCTTGATCGTATCGGCCATGCGGGTCTCGATTCCGCCGGGCGTGCTGCGGTCGTCGCCCATGCCAAGGATACAACGGAAGGCGGGCGATCCCAGCGCCTTGGCCACGCGGAGGCCCAACGCCAGATGCTCCTCCGCCGTGCCCCACTTATTCTTGAACGATTTCGAGGTCGGGCAAATGCACCAGGAGCCAGCGTAAATCACGAGGCCGTGGTCGGCGGCCTTTTTCTTCAAGTCCTTCAAGTAACCTTCCTCGAAGTTCTCATAAACGTCCAAATCCGTCAAAAAGAGGGAATCGAGCTTGAGCGACGCGGCGTAGTCAATCAACTGGCCCGCGTTCCATTTTAATCCGCGCACCGAATAATTGTCGAAGCCGAGGCGCGTTTTGCGCGCAGGCTTGGTGTCGTCGGCGGCAGGCGCGCTGCCGGCCAGGGCCAAGCCCGCGCCGGTCGCTGCCACCGCTTTGATGAAGTTTCGCCGATTACTGGTCGTGTTCATAATTATTGAGTTGTTTGATGGTAGAGTCGGCGCAGCCGCAGCGCGGCGTCCCTACCAAAGTCATTACGTTTCCGCTTCCGCCGGTTCTGGTTCCTCTGCTGCCGGTCGGGTCTCCTTGGCCGGTTCCTCCTTTTCTTCCTCTTCGGTTTCCTCAGCTGCCTTCATGGCGCCCACAAATAGGCCGGTGAAGAGACCGCCGCTGGAAAGGGTGTTGCGAAAGAACTCCCAAGTTTGCGCGTGGCCCGGCAACCCGGAGGTCAGGGCCTTGATCCAGCCGGCCCAGGTCTTTTCGTAGCCGGGCAGGATGAGCCAGGCGGCCGTATTGGTGACCAGGTAAAAGAGCATCGCTCCCACCATGCCGCCGCACAAGAGCAGCCACCACGGCTTCTTGTGCCCCACGGATCGGCCCAGCGCGATCAATCCCGTGTAAGCTATGTAGTTGGGAGATTGATTCAGGAAAAAGCCCGACCAGGTAAAGTATTGCGGGTAAAAGACCCGGCTGATGATCAAATCGGTGCCCGCCATGAGGACCAGCGGAATAACCCAGCCCGCCATCCCCGGCAGATACAAGCCGGCGCAGAAAACCAGGGCGTAGGCGGCGCTGAAATTATCGGGCATCAAACCGGGCCAGCGGCTCAAGGCGAAAACCAAGAGCAATAGCAAAGGCCATCCAAGGTTCTTTTTCACGGCAACACCATACTATGCAACGTTCACAGATTCGATCTTTTTCTCACAATCATAATCCCAATCCTTTCGGCCAATCAGGCATTTAACCACTTGGCGGCGGCTGTGCTCCCTTCCACGCAATAAAGCGCACGCGTCAGAAGCTTCTAGTAGTTTCTAGCTGTTAATAACCACGTGGCTTAATCCAACCCGCAGGCCAGCCGGGCGCGGGCCAGAACTTTGCGGGCCAGCGCGCGCGACTTGGCTGCGCTCTGCTCCAGCACGGCGTTGACCGAAGGCAAGTCCGCCGCCAAATCCGCCCGCTTGGCGCGCGCGACGGCGAAGTAATTCCAATAGTGCTCGAAGAGGGCTTTCTTTAAATCGCCGTAGCCGAATCCTCCGGCGCGCAAGCGCTCTTCGTAGCCTTTGGCCTCGGCAGGCGTGGCGACCAGGCGGAGCAATTGGATGGCGATGTTTTTTTCAGCGTCGGGCTTGGGTTCCTGTGGCGTGCGGCTGTCCATAACCAAGCCCATGACCTTCTTGCGCAACGCCTTTTCTTCGCCGAAAATTTCAATCGTGTTGCCGTAACTCTTGCTCATCTTTTGGCCGTCGGAACCCGGCACCGTCGCCGTCTCGTCGCGAATGCGCGGCTCTGGCAGGATAAAGGTCTGGCCGTAGGTTTCATTGAATTTGACGGCCAGGTCGCGCGTGACTTCGACGTGCTGCTTCTGGTCGCGCCCGACGGGGACAATGTTCGAATCGTAAATCAAAATATCCGCCGCCATCAGAACAGGGTAGGCGAACAAGCCGTGATAGGGCGCAAGGCCGCGGGCGATTTTGTCTTTGTAACTGGTGCAGCGTTCCAGCAAACCCATTGGGGCGAGGGTGGTCAGCATCCAGGCCAGTTCCGTGACTTCCGGCACATCCGATTGGCGGAATAGCAGCGCCTTCTGCGCGTCCAACCCGCAGGCCAGGAAATCCAGCGCCACGTCTAGTGTATAGCGGCGGCGCAGCGCGGGATCGAGGAGCGAAGTCATCGAGTGGTAATTGGCGATAAAATACAGCGCCTCACCTTGCTCCTGCAATTCGATGGCCGGCTTCATCATGCCGAAATAATTCCCCAGGTGCAGCGCGCCCGAGGGTTGGATGCCTGATAAAATTCGCATGGGGAAGATTAAACGAGTTCGGAGGCGGCGGCGCAAGCCATCGCTTCAACCAACCTGCGAACGAAAAATAAAAGTTGAAACGCGGCAGAAACGTATTAGTTATTCCATGCGAGAAATTAGCGACATAAATAATTGTGAAACTCACCGACCTGCGAGGCATTTTGCAGTACATCCCGCGCTTTCGGGAAAAGATTTTCGTCATCAGCGTGGATGGCGCGATTGTCACGAGCGAGAATTTTGCCAATATCCTGCTGGATGTGGCGGTCCTGCGCTCGTTGAGCATCCGGGTGCTGCTGGTGCACGGGGCGGCAGCCCAAATTGAAATCCTGGCGCGGGAACAAAATGTTCAGCCCTCCAACTTGGACGGCAGCGGCATCACCGACGCGGCAACGCTGAAGCTGGCGCTCACGGCGGCCAACCGGCTCACCCACGAAATTCTGGAAGGACTCAGCGCCAACGATCTGCGGGCTGCTTGTTGCAATGCCCTGATCGCCCACCCCATGGGCATCATCCACGGCCAGGACCACCTGTTCACCGGAAAAATCGAGCGGGTGGACACCGAAATGCTCCAAAGCCTGCTGGCCCAAGGCATCGTGCCGGTGGTGCCGCCGCTGGGATTTGATGGCGACGGGAAGACTTACCGGGTCAATTCCGATTCCGTGGCCGTCGAGGTGGCCAAGGCGCTGGGAGCCATCAAGCTCATTTACATCACCACCATTGACGGGCTGATTTACCAGGGGCGGCTCATCCAACAGATTTTAGTGGCCGAGCTGGACAGCCTGCTGGCGCACAATAAGAACAATTTCGCGCCGGAGGTTTTTTCCAAAGCGCACTACGCCTCGGCCGCCTGCCAGGCCGGCGTGCCGCGCGTGCATGTCATCAACGGGCGGGTGGATGAAGCGCTATTGGCGGAGGTGTTTTCCAATGAAGGCATCGGCACGCTGGTTTATGCCAACGAATACCAGCAAATCCGACGGGCGTTGAAGAAGGACACGCGCGCCATTTTAGTATTGACCAAGAACTCCGTGGCCAGCGAGGAACTGATTAAACGCACCCGCGCCGGTCTGGAGAAGAGCATCAACGATTTTTACATTTTTGAAACGGACAAGAACCCGGTCGCCTGTGTCGCGCTCCACCAACTGGACCCGACCAAGGGTGAATTGGCCTGCCTATGCGTTGACCCTTCGCACGAGAATCAGGGCATCGGGCGCAAGTTGATCGCATTCGTCGAATCCAAGGCGCGAGAGATGGGCCTGACTGAGTTGATCACGCTCTCGACGCAAGCCTTCACTTACTTTCAGTCCAAGGGCGGCTTCGCCGAGGGAAGTGCGGAGGACTTGCCTCCCGCCCGTCGCGAAAAGTACGAGCAAAGCGCCCGCAACTCCAAAATCCTGGTCAAGAAATTGGCACCCAAATGAGCACTTGCCCCGCAAAACGCGCACTGGCACCCGCTTTGCGCGCCTGTGCAGGTTGTGGCGCGCGGCCGACGCGCTTTTTCCTGGCGGTCAACATCGCCCGCCAGACAACCTCCCTTTTCCAGCGGCAAACGCGCGGCTACGCGTTGCGGAAGACCTTCCGTTGCTCGACCTCGAAATTCGGCATCGGCGAAAAGGCCGGATCGAACATGACTCCGCGCGGGCTGCATCGGGTGGCCCGGAAGATCGGCGGCGGCTGGCCGATTGGAACCGTCTTCAAAAGCCGGCAAGTCACTGGATTCACCTGGCAGGGACAGCCTTTCGCTCCGATCACACACCGCATTTTGTGGCTGGAAGGATTGGAGCCGGACTTCAATCGAGGCGGTCAGGTGGATTCGTTCCAGCGCTACATTTACATTCACGGCACCGGCGATGAAACGACGCTGGGCCGCCCTGATTCGCACGGTTGCGTCCATTTGTCTGCCGCCGATTTGCTGCCCTTGTACGACCTTCTGCCCGAAGGAACGCTGGTGTGGATCGGCGTTTGACAATGCGACGGAAGACGCTTAATTAAGACAGAGGAATATCACTTATGAAAACGACTCGAAATATATTTTGCTGCTTGCTCGCGGCCGCCTTATCCACCGCCTCCTTGTCTCTTTGGGGCGCAACCCCGCTCAAAGCGGGCGACGACGCTCCGCATTTCACGGGCCATGACCAGGATGGCAACCGATGGAGTCTCGACGACCATATTCGCAAAGGCGCCGTGTTACTTTATTTTTATCCCAAAGACGACACGGCCGGTTGCTCGGCGGAAGCCTGCGGCCTGCGCGACAACATGTTTGAGCTTAAGCAATCGGGGTTGCATGTGGTCGGCGTGAGTTTCGATGGCAAAGACAGCCACAAGAAATTTGTCTTCAAATACAATCTTGATTTTCCCCTGTTGGCCGACACCCGCGGCGCTATCGCCGATGCCTACGGCGCGCGGATGGGTGACAAGAAAATGGACCGACGCGTTAGTTTTCTCATCGGGATGGACGGCAAGATTATTCATATCACGGATTCGCCCGATCCCGGCGTCCATATGAAGGAACTGGCGACCGCGCTGGCCCAAATGAGGGGCAAGGCTGCGCGCTAGTCAGACTGAGATTATTTGTGCGCGGTAATCCAACCGCCGCCCACCACTAGATCGCCCTCGTAAAAGACGCAGGCCTGACCAGGAGTGATGGCGCGTTGCGGCTCATGAAGCGTGACTGACGCGCCGCCGCCGGTCAGCGGGCGCACCGTCGCCTCCGTGCCGGGATGATGGTAGCGAATTTTGGCCGACACCCGCATTTCGGCCGGCGGTTCGTCGAACGGAATCCAGTTGCATCGCTCCACCTCGAACTGGTCACGCTCCAAGGCCGAGTCGTCCCCGACCACGACACGGTTGCTTGCGGCATCCAGCTCGATAACATAAAGCGGTTTGGGCGAAGAGATACCCAGCCCTTTGCGCTGGCCGATGGTGAAAAACTCCACGCCATCGTGCTGTCCGAGGACCTGGCCGCGCAGATCCACGATGTCGCCGCGATGCCGCTGCACGAGTTTGGCGTCGGAGAGGAACTTGCCGTAATCGTTGTCTGGCACGAAGCAAATCTCCATGCTCTCCTCCTTGTCCGCTGTTTTTAATTGACACTCGCGCGCGACCTCGCGCGTGTCCTGCTTGGTCATTTCGCCGAGGGGAAAGAGTGCGCGTTCAAGTTGGTTCTGGCGCAGCGAGAAGAGAAAATAGCTCTGGTCCTTGCGCGCGTCGCGGCCCTGGCGCAAAAGCGTCCGTCGGCCATCGGGGCTTTTTTCCAGGCGCGCGAAGTGGCCGGTGGCGACGCGCTCGGCCCCCAGTTGGCGGGCGCGGTCGAGCAACGCGCCGAACTTCAATTTCTCGTTGCACATCACGCAAGGATTAGGCGTGCGGCCGGCTTTGTATTCCTCGGCGAAGTAGGCGATGACCTGTTTCTGGAACGCATTGGCTTCGTCAATCAGGTAATAGGGAATGCCCAGTTTGTGGCACACAGCACGCGCATCCATGACGGCTTGCGGTCCGCAACATTTGTCTTCCGCGCGAGAGACGCAATCCTGCGGCCAGAGTTTAAGCGTGATGCCGACCACTTCATAACCCTGGTCCAAAAGCAAAGCCGCCGCGGCCGACGAATCAACGCCGCCGCTCATCCCGACCACAACCCGTGTTTTTCTGGCATCAGACATAGCCATGCAATATAAAGGAAGAAGGAAGAATGAAGAAGGAAGAAAATGATCTCCGCCACCGCACGAGGAACTTAGGGCTGCGGGTTATCCGTCGCCTCGGCCCCATTGTAAAAGGGTCAAAAGGATGAAAGAGGAAGCACAGCCCCGTCGCATTGATTCTTGGTTCTTTCTACTTCCTTCTGCCTTGTCCCCCGTTGCCGCGCGTGAACTCGTCGTGGCGGCGCGGCGGCCCGGCACGTTTAGGCTGCGCACTTATGGCGCGTTGATCGCCGTGATCGTGCTGTGGATGGTCAGCCGAAGCAACGTCCCGCGGGGCGCGCTGGGCCAAACGGTGTTGTCCGCCCTGGGCGTGGTCACGCTGGGTTTCTGCATGTTGGCGGGCTTGCTGTTGACTGCCAGTAGCATCGCCGCCGAGAAAGAAGGCGGCACGATCGGACTGCTATTCCTGACGGATCTAAAGGGCTATGACATTGTTTTGGGCAAATTGGTTGCAAACTCGGTCAGCACCTTTTTTGGCCTGCTGGCAGTTTTTCCGGTGCTGGGCGTGCCCTTGCTGATCGGCGGTGTGACCGGTCAGGAATTTTGGCGGCTGATGCTGGTCTTTGGGACGACCTTGTTTTTCTCCCTCAGTCTCGGATTGGCTGTTTCCGCGATGACCAGCGACCCCAAGAAGGCCTTGGGCTGGGCGCTCATGTTGATGGTCGTCGCCGCCGGACTCCTGCCCACTTTGTGGTGGCTCCAAAGAATCAGCCTCAATGCGTGGTGGATGAGTTTTCTCCTCTGGCCCAGCCCGGCGTTCGCTTTTCGCCACGGCTTTGATGCGTGGTACGGGTCGCGGGCTGGCGCGGCTGATTTCTGGCATTCGGTGCTGACCCTCTGGGTGTTGACGGTGCTTTGCCTGGGTTGGGCCAGTTTTGTCACGCCACGCGCCTGGCAGGCAGGCGAAGTAAAGGCCCGCAAAGCGCGAAGGCTCAGACGCAAACCGCCCGGATGGGAGAAACTTGAAGCTCAAAACCCATATTGCCGCGTGACGATCCGGGATTGGGCGCCCTCCTCGCTGGCCAACCTGCTGCTGGCCGGGGCCGTTCCCATTTGGTTTTTGTTCTTTCTTTTCATTTCCTCCGCCAGACGGGCCGGGCCGCCCGCACCTTTTCTCGGGTGTCTTTTCCTGGCTTTCGCCCTGCATGTCATTGTCAAACTGTTAATGATCCAGGAAAGCGTTTCGCGGATCAATCATGACCGCGACAGCGGCGCGCTGGAACTGCTGCTGGCGACGCCTTTGTCTGTCACTTCGATTATTGCAGCGCACAGAAAGGCCCTGCGCGCTCATTTCCGGCGGGCCGTGATGACACTTTGCCTGCTGAATTTGGGGCTGTTTTTCGCGGTTGGAGAACTGATCGGAGCACACGACGGCGCATGGATTTTCACGGAATTATTCATCGGCGGAGTGGTGGCCCTGCAGGCGGATTTCGAGGCGTTGCTGTGGGTTGGCCTGTGGCACGGCTTGTCCAAGCGGCGATCTTCCCATGCGATGACCCTCACTGCCCTCCAACTCCTCGGTCCGAACTGGTTATTCGCCTTCTTACTCGTCTTCGTGCAACCCAGTTTTCGGTCGGACTTTGGCGTCGGCACAATGTTCGCTTTTTGGTTTGCAGCGGGCTTGGTGGTTGATGTCATCGGCGCAGGCACGGCGGGCATGACGCTGACCGCGCATTTTCGCCGCCTGGCCGCGCAACGCTACGACAAAGGGGAATGACGGCTAAATGAAGGAAAAAGGATGGAGGATGAAGGATGAAAATAAAAACTGAAGGCGGTTGGCGGCAGGGATGACTGCGAATCGAGCGGCGCAAGAAATATTTTTTCCTTCTTCCTTCATCCTTCTTCCTTCATCCTTCCATCCGTGCTTCGTAACGTCATTTTCGATTGGTCGGGCACGCTGGTGGATGATCTGCCGGCGGTGCTGGCGGCGACCAATGCCGTGTTCCTGGAATGCGGCGTGGAGAAAATGAGCCTCGAAACATTCCGCGCCGAATTCTGCCTGCCGTTCAAAAAATTTTATGATCGCTTCCTGCCGCATGTCCCGCTGGCGGATTTGGAACGCAGCTTTCATGGCCACTTCCAGCGCATGCAGGAGGAGGTTTCGGCCTTGCCTCATGCGCGCGAGTTTTTGCTGTTCTGCCGCCGGCGCGGCCTTCGCACTTTTGTGTTGAGCACCGTGCATGCGGACTATTTCGCGCTGCAGGCCGCGGCGTGTGATTTCGCCCAGTTCATTGACCGCCCTTACACCGGGATATGGGACAAGCGCCTCAAGATCGTGGAATTGCTGACTGAAAACCAGCTCGTCGCCACGGAAACGGTTTTTATTGGCGACATGCAGCACGATGTCGAAACGGCCAAACACGGCGGCGTCCACTCCTGCGCCGTCCTGACCGGCTACAACCGCCTGGACCAATTGCGGGCCAGCGAGCCGGATGTGATCGTGGAGCACTTGGGCGAATTGCGCCAGATCCTGGAGCGCGATGGGATGGAATTGAACCCGCTCCATGAGGGTGACGGCGGAGGCCACCCGATATGCACTGTCGGCGCGCTCATCTTCAACGACGACGACCGCATCCTAATGATCCGCACCCAAAAATGGTCCAACCTGTGGGGCATTCCCGGCGGAAAAATCAAATTCGGCGAACCGGCCATCCAGGCGCTCCGGCGCGAGATCAAGGAAGAAACCCATTTGGACATCGGCGACATCGTTTTTGTCACGGTGCAGGATTGCATTCATTCCAAGGAATTTTATCGCCGGGCGCATTTTGTCCTGCTCAATTACACCTGCCGCACGCACGGCCCGGTGGAAGTCCGCCTGAACGAGGAGGCGCAGGAATTTCGGTGGGTCACGGTCGCGCAGGCGTTGGAAATGCCGTTGAACCGGCCCACCCGGATTTTGTTGGAAAAAGTTCTTAACCCCGTCCCATGAAACGCAAATGATGGATCAAATTGTTATTCACGAATTGGAAGTCTCCTACCGAGTCGGCGTGACCAACCATGAGCGGGTCCGTCCGCAGAGGCTCGTGCTGAACATCGAATTGGAGCACGATCTCACGCCAGCCGCCGCGTCGGATGATGTGGCCAAAACGATTGACTACTACCAGCTCTCCCGCCGTGTTTTGGCCTTTGGTGAAGGCCGCAGTTGGAAATTGATCGAGACCATCGCCGTTCACATGACCGAAATGATCCTGCGCGATTTCAAGCCTGCCAGCGTGATGGTGGAGGTCAAAAAGTTCGTCGTGCCCGAAGCCCGCTGGGTCTGCGTCCGCGTGCGCCGTCCGCAATGACCTGACACCCACAAAGGCATTTCCCGAGTTG
>Ga0206858_1067_pt1 | contig 28897 bp, 26 predicted proteins | sample Alteio_BWOrgCont_46_FD_152622 | JGI IMG/M metagenome (GOLD analysis project Ga0206858, IMG submission 152622) | Enriched cells from forest soil in Barre Woods Harvard Forest LTER site, Petersham, Massachusetts, United States -... | ecosystem: Environmental > Terrestrial > Soil > Temperate forest >... | reverse complement strand
AGGCCCTGCAATTGGTGGCCCGGGCCGGGGAAGGCAGCGTGCGCGACAGCCAGACCCTGATGGACCAGGTGATCTCCTACGCCCTGGGCGCCGGGGAAAAACAGGCTTTGCGGGCCGAGGATGTGCTGGCGGTCCTGGGCGGGGTGCAGGAAGGCCAGGCCTGGGGCGCCCTGAAGGCCGCTTTGCGCGGGGACGCGTCCACAGCGCTGACCTGGCTGCAGGAGCAGTACCAGAGGGGCGCGGATCTGCGCCAGGTGCTGGACGCCTTCCAGTCCCTCTTGCGCGGGCTCCTCCTGCTGAAGGCCGCTCCCGCAGGGGGCACGGACGTCGATCTACTGCCCGAGACCGTGGCCGCCCTGACCCTGGCGGCCCCGGATCTGAGCCTTTCGCGCCTCTTCACCGCGCTCAAGGCCTGCGCCGAGGCCGAGCAGCATCTGCGCTACAGCAGCCAGACCCGTTTGGTGATCGAGCTCTTGCTCATCAAATTGGCGCCGGCCAGCCCCTCGGCCGGCCTGGGCGAGATCGTCGATGAACTGCGCGAATTGGAGCAGAAGTTCCGGACCCAGCCCGCGTTTCCTGCGAAGGAAGCCCCGGCCGCAGCCACGGCGCTTGGCGCGTCCGTCCCTGCCGGCGTCCAAGGTTCCATCGCCCCCAACGGGCTTGCGCCCACTGCGACGGCAATGGCGGCGGAGTCCAAGGCAAGCAGGGTCGCTCCGGCGGCCGCTGTCCTGGCCAAGGCGCCGCCGTCCGCGGCCCCTGAGCCCGAAGATGCGGGCGAGCCCGTGCCGGCGGTCCTGTCCGTGGAGGAGGCCCCGTCGTCCGGCGCGGAGGGGGGGCCTTCCCTGGATGTGGAGACCCTGCGCAAGGATTGGGAAGCCGTGGTCGCGGATGTGCAGAATGTCTCGATCAATCTGGCTTCGGCCGCCAAGGACGCCGGCCTGATGGCCCTGGAGGGCGGAACCCTGACGCTCAAGGCCATCAACGGCTTCCAACGCCAGGTCCTGGACGAGCCTGCGGAGAGGGTGCGCCTGGAGCACGCCCTATCCAAGCGCTACGGACGCCCCTTGAAAGTGCGTATCGTCTTCTCCCCACCCGCCGGGCGCGGGGCCAAAGGAGGCAAGCCGGGCGAAGAGGAGATCGAGAAGCTGCTGAAGGAACGCCCGGAAGTGCGCCGCGTCCAGGAATTGTTCGGCGCGGAGATCGTGGAGATCAGGGAAGACTGAAGGCGCCTGCGGCGCCTTCAGTAGCCGCTTCGCGCCGGTAGGCGCGCGTGCGGCGTCATCCAGGAGGCAACAATGTTCCCAGGCAACATGGGCAATATGCTTAAACAGGCGCAGCAGATGCAGGCCCGCATGGCCAAGCTCAAGGAAGAGCTCGCCCTCAGGGACGTCACGGCGTCTGCGGGCGGTGGGGCGGTCACGGTCACGGCCAGCTGCGACCTGAAGTTGAAGAGCGTCATCATCCAGGACGAGCTTGCCAAGGGTGGGGACAAAGATTTGATCCAGGACCTGGTGATGGCCGCCTGCAACGCGGCCCTGGAGCAGGCCCAGAGCGCCGCCGGCGCCGAGATGAGCAAGCTCACCGGCGGCTTCAAGCTGCCCTTTTAGGACGGACCATGGCGAGCTATCCGCCCGCCTTCATGAGCTTGGTCGAGAACCTGTCCCGTTTGCCCGGCGTGGGTGCCAAGAGCGCCCAACGCCTGGCCTTCCATCTGCTTAAATCCGACCCGTCCCTGGCGGCCAACCTGGGCCGCGACCTGGGCCAATTGCACGGCAAGGTGCGCCTCTGCTCGCGCTGCTGCTACCTGGCCGCCGGGGATCTCTGCGCCTTCTGCCTGGACACGCGGCGCGACGACAGTCTCTTGTGCGTGGTCGAGGACCCGCGCGACGTGGACGTGATCGAGGCCACGGCCGAATACCGGGGCCGCTACCACGTGCTGCTGGGTGTCCTGTCCCCGCTGGAAGGCATCGGTCCGGAGGCCCTGAAGATACGCGAACTGCTGGCGCGCAGCGAAGGGCTCCACGAGGTGATCCTGGCTTTGGACCCGGACGTGGAGGGCGACGCCACTTCCCTGTATCTGACCCGTTTGTTGAAACCTTTGGGAATCAAGGTGACCCGTCTGGCTTCGGGACTGCCGCAGGGAAGCGAACTGGAATATGCGGACCAAGTCACCGTGGCGCGGGCTTTGGCCGCGCGCCGGGAAGTTTAGAGGAACAAATTCAACGCCAACGGTAATCGGCGGTCACCACGGTGTGTATGCCGCCGCGAATGTTGAAATCCGCCTCCAGGCGCGCCCGGCGCGGTTTCAGCGCGGCGACCAGGTCGTCGAGCACCTTGTTGGCGACGTGTTCGTGGAAGACGCCGATGTTGCGGTAGCCGTTGATGTAGAGCTTCAGGCTTTTCAGTTCCACCAATTTTTTGGCGGGCACATAGTCAACCCTTAGGATGGCGAAGTCCGGCAGGCCGGTTTTGGGGCAGACGCAGGTGAATTCCGGGATCTCAAAATGGATCAGGTAATCCCGTTGGGCGTAATGGTTGTCCACCACCTCCAAGGCCGGCAACTGGGCTGCGAGGAACTTTTTTTGGTGGGGCTGGTAGTCTGAAGTCTTGGCCATGGCTGGTCCTAGTTTTGGGGGCTTAGTTCCCGGAGAGACTGGCGCCGCGCCACTATTTACCTAAACTCCGGCCACAGTGTCCAGCGGCGCCTTGAACGTGTCTCCGGCATAAAGCACCCTCTCCAAGAACAGCCCCTGCGGGGGGGCCGTATAGGGCGCCAGCACCTTGCGGTCCCCTTGGAAAAGGGCCGGGGTCTGCCCCGCCTTGAAGCGCCCCCGTCCGACCTCCACCATGTAGCCGGTGAGCCGACGGGCCATTTTCCAGAGGAAAAAGCGCGCTCTGAAGCGCAGGAGCAGCATGGAACCCTGGGCCGCGATCTCGATGGATTCCAGGTCGAGGGTCGTTTCTTTGGGTTTTTCAGGGTCCAAATCGCTGAATGCGGAGAAATCATGGCGCCCGGTCAGCAGGGCGGCGGCCTGGCCCATGGCCGTGGCGTCCAAGCGGTCCTTCACCCACCAGGCCGTGGCCGATGAAAAGGCGCTGCGCCGGCGCAGGATCTGGTAGAGGTAGACCCTGCCCACCGCGTCGCGCCGGGCGTCGAAGTTCTCCGGGACCTTGGCCACCTTGGTCACGGCCACGTCCGCGGGCAGGGCGTCGTTGAGGGACATGAGCGGATTTTTGGCCGGGTGCTTCGGCCCGGCGCTGCGCACATGCACCACCTGGTGCAGGGCGTGGACCCCGGCGTCGGTCCGCCCGGCGGCGACCACCTGGCGCACATCCTTGAACACCGCTTTGCAGGCCCCCTCCACGGCGTTGGCCACGCCCACGGCGTTCTTCTGGGTCTGCCAGCCGCGGTAGGCGGTGCCGAGGTATTCCAGGTCTAGCCGGTGGTTGTCCATGGGGCCTCAAAGTCCTGCTTTGATGTCGGTGCGCTTTTCGTAGTGTGATGCCGCCGGGTCCGAGGCGCAAGGCACTAGTGCGCGGGAGGGTCCCCGGGGGGGGATGCCTTTTTTTCTCTTATAAATTTATTCAAAAAATGGAGGGAGAAGTCACGATTTGAGGTCCAAAATAGGTGCTTCGATGGGACCAGGAGCAAGCCATGGATGTTCACTATGAAGTCAACGGTCTGGTCAGTTTTCGCGAAACCCGCGAAGCCACCAGCATGCCGTCACCCCATTCCCATAACGAGATCGAAATCCTGCTCATAGAACAGGGGGGCGGGACTTGGAGCTTGGGCGGCAAGAAAGTTTCCTTTGGTCCGGGCAGATTGATCGCTTTTTGGGCCCTACGGCCGCATCACCTCATCAAAAGCAAGCCGCACACGATCAAGAATGTCCTCACCATCCCGATGGCGGTTTTCCAGGAATGGGAGCTGCCTGAAGGGCTTCGTCAGTCGCTGCTTTCAGGCAACATCATCGTCGAGCCGGACAGCAAATTGTATCCGGCCGACATCCAGTCTTTTTTGCACTGGCACGATGACCTGAGATCCTCCGACCCCCATAGGCAGAAGCTTGCCCTGCTCGAGATCCGGGCGCGGCTTGGAAGGCTGGCGTTATATTTTTCCCCGCGGGTCAAACCGGGACTGATCCGCTTCAACGGCCCGGCCTTGGAGGATCAAAACAATTTCAGGAAGGTGTCTTTGGCCGTCGACTATGTGGCTAAGCATTTTTCCGAGCCCCTGACGGTCGTTGAGATCGCCAAGCATATGGGCCTGGAAGGGCCGGCCGCGACCAAGATGTTCAAAAAGTTGTGCGGCTTTAATTTGATGCAATACATCGTCCAGCACAGGCTGCTTTACGCCCAGAACCTCCTGGCCCGCTCGGACATGAAGGTGGCCGACGTGGCCAGGGCTTCCGGTTACGGGAGTGCGATAAATTTCCACGCGGCCTTCAAAAAGGTTTACGGTGTCTCGCCGCATGAATACGGCAAATCCGTGGATTACCGCAAAGTTCCTTTGGAGAAAAAAGGCGGCTGCTCCGCGGTACCGCACGCCTGAACGGAATGATGCTCCGGTTATTTTATTGTCGGCAGGTTCTCTTACAAATTAGCGTCTAAACAAGGAAGCAAACCAACTCCGCCATGGGTCTAATGGTGATGGATGAACTTATGTTCATTTAGGTGACCCGTTTAGAACAAAATGGTTTCAGTCGGAGTGTGGTGTCGTGAAGTTGCGTCTCATAGTCGGATTCCTTTTGTTGGGAATGCCTGGCCTGGGTCAGGCGTTTCCGTTTTGGCTTGGGGGCCCCAGCCGGACCAACCCCAATGACCCCGAATGCCCTTTTTATAGACTTCCGACCCCGCGCGAGACGCTTGCCTTTCCCACGCGCATCGAAACACCGGTTTTTTCGCCGACCGCAAGCAACTCTGTTTCGCCCACGCAAACCCAGCCCTCGACCCGGACACCCAGCTCCACGCCGAGTATGAGCGCATCGCAAACGATAAGCCCGAGCCTGACGCTCAGTCCTTCGGACACGGTAACGGGCACGATGACCATTTCGATCACTGCGACCCCATCTTGGTCAGCGACTTCAATCCCGACGGCTTCGGCGTCTCCTACGGTGACCGGAAGTCCATCGACAAGCCCGACCCTGACCGCTTCGGCGTCCCTGACGTCGACCGGAACTCCGTCGGTGAGTACGACTTCGACTGTTTCGGCGTCTTTGACACCGACAGGAACGTCTTCGGCGAGTCCGAGCCGGACCGAGACCTCGACGTCGACCGCCACGGCGTCTCCGACATCGACCGTGACCCCCTCGCTTGGCCCGAGCCAGACTTCGACTGCGCCTTCGACTGTTTCGGCCTCCCCGACATCGACCGGAACGTCCTCGGGGAGCCCGAGCCGGACCGTGACTTTGACCTCAACCTCGACCATGTCCTCGACGCCGACCGTGACCCCCTCGGCTAGCCCGAGCCGGACTTCGACCGCGCCTTCGACTGTTTCGGCGTCCCCGACATCGACCGCAACGTCCTCCGCGAGCCCGAGCCGGACCTCGACCTCGACTTCGACCGCTTCGGCGTCCCCGACCCCGACAGTGACCCCTTCGGCTAGCCCGAGCCGAACTTCGACCTCGACTCAGACCGCCTCGGCGTCCCCCACCTCCACTCCCTCCGCGTCGCCGACCGCGACGCGAACCGTAAGCCCGAGCCCGTCCTCCAGTCCCAGCTCCACTTCCACGGCGGTGCCCGCCGGTACGTTATTGGCGCCCTGCAACGGGGACACCATGGCCCTCAACGGGGTCTTGAACGAGCCGGTGTGGGGCGAGACCGCCTTCACGGCCATCACAAACAACGACTGCAATTACGGGACCGGATGCGGAGCCACGGACACCGGGGCGTCGGCCCAGTTCAAAGCGATATGGAACAGCACCGGCCTTTGGATCGGGGTGGTGGTCAATGATCCCGGGACGCTCTATGCCGACACCGCAGCGCCCTGGAACGGCACCGCTGTAGAGATCTTCCTGGATGTGAACAACACGAAGGCGGGATACAACGCCGGCACCGGGGACTACGACGAACCCAACACCTACCAGTTCGGCATCACCTACAACGCCAATTCCATCCTCGAATACCACAACGCCACGGCCCGGACCATCATGGCGGCCAGCGCGGTGACGCAAGGCACGGGTTACACCATGGAGATCGAGATTCCCTGGGCGAACCTGGGGGTGACCGAACCCACCGCCGGCTCCCTGAGCGGGCTGGATGTGGCCGTGGACGTGGCCAACGCGGCGGGGACGGCGCGGGACCACCAGATCGCAGCGTACAACGCCGGTTTCAACGCCTTTGACCAGGCGCCGGCGGAATGGGGGACCGTGGCGTACCTGGCCTGCAACAGTGACACGGCCACCGACACCCCCGTGGTCACAGCCACCTCGACGGCGACGATCACGCAGACAAGCACCATCACCCAGACGCCGACGATCACGCCGACCCGCGCCGCGGCGGGTGCGACGCTGCCCTACACCGAATACCAGGCCGAGGCGGCGAACTACACGGGAACCCTGATCGGCCCCAGCAGCACCATGTGGATGAACGGGGGCAACCTGAACACGGAGATCGCGGCGGAGTCCTCGGGCAGGGAAGCGGTGGAACTGACCAACCAGGGGCAGTACGTGAGATTCACGACCACGAACCAGTGCAATTCCATCGTGGTGCGCTACGTCATCCCGGACGCGCCCGGCGGAGGGGGGATCACGGCGACCCTGACTTGCGCCGTCAACGGCACCGGGGTCAACTTCAGCCAGGAGCTGAATATGTCGTCCGCCTACTCCTGGGACTACGGCAACTTCGGCTACCCTTACGACAAAAATCCCGGGGACGGGAACGCTTTCCATCTTTACGACGAGACGCACGCGCTTTTCGGGCAGGAAGTACCGGCGGGCTCGACCATCACGCTCCAAAAGGGCCCCAACGACACCGCGGGCTACTATGTCGTCGATCTTGTCGACCTGGAGGACGTGGCGGCCCCGCTGGCCCAGCCGGGCGGCTCCGTGTCGGTGATGTCCTATGGGGCGGCAGGCAACGGAACCACGGACGACACCAACGCCATCCAGAACTGCATCAATAACGCAAACGGCGGGGTCGTGTGGTTCCCCCAGGGCACTTACCTGCTGTCCAACAACATCAGCCTGAACGCGGCGGTGACCCTGCGGGGGGCGGGCATGTGGTACAGCACCCTGCACGAGACCAACGCCAACGTCGCGGTCCTGAATCTGAACCTGAACAACGCCTCCATAACCGTCTCCGACATGTCCCTGCGGGGCGAGGTCACCAACCGCAACGACAATCTGCCCGACAGCGGATTGAACAATTTCGGGGGCACCAATTCGCTGGTCCAAAACGTCTGGATCGAGCACACGAAGTGCGGCTGGTGGGTCGGCGGCGGCCCTTCGATCACCAACGGGCTGATGATCACGGGCTGCCGCATCCGCGACACCTACGCCGACGGCGTGAACTTCAATTTGGGGGACAGCAATTGCACGGTCACGAATTGCGAGTTCCGCAATACCGGCGACGACGCGATGGCCGGCTGGAGCCAGGGGGGCAATCCGCCGAACACAGGCGACACATACTCCTACAACACCGTGCAGAACCCATGGCGCGCCGACTGCTTCGCGCTCAACGGCGGCAATAACAACGTCATCGAGAACAACACCTGTTCGGACACCTTGAACCAGTCGGGCATCCTGATGGAAACAGGTTTCGGATCGAACAATTTCGGGGGCAACACGGTCATACAAAACAACGTCCTCACCAACGCCGGTGCCCAATACGCCGGCAACAACTCCCAGTACGGGGCCATCCAGCTATGGGGCAACCAGTTGGGGCTGACCGGGACCTTCACGATCGCGAACAACCTGATCCAGTCCCCGACCTACATGGGCGTCGAATTCCTGGGGCCCAACGACGCCAGCGGAGGGGTCTTCTCGGGTAACACGATCAACAACGCCGGGACGTACGCGGTCCAGGTCGAGCCCGGCACGAGCGGCACGGCGACCTTCAGCACGACGACGGTCAACAACCCGGGCCAGGGCAACGTGTTGAACTCGGGCACCATGACCCTCAGCGGGGATCCGTAGATGCGCGCCGCTACCGGGAAAAAATGGGGGATTTACGCGGCCGTGCTGGTTTTCGGCGCGGCGCTGGCGCCCGCCAAGTCCGCGCGCGCGGTCGCCTGCCAGCCCGCCAGCGCCAGCATCACGTACGCCGCGGATGACTACTTCTATTTTTATCTGAATGGAAACTCGATCGTCACCCCCGTCTTTGACAACGGCGGACAGCCTTCCGTCACGGTCCCCATTCCCGTGGGCGATTTCGCCCCGGCGGGCGGCGCCGATTATTTCGCGTTCGAAAACGCCAACAGCGTCCCCGCGCAGATCGACTGCACCTGGCTGATCACCATCACTTGCGTCGGCGGGTCCACCACCTACCTCACGCCCGCGGACACCGCGCTGACGATGTACAACGACCAGGCCGGGAACAACACTCCGCCGCCCTACAACGGGATCCCCTGGTACGATTCGACGTGGCAGGACGTCAACAACCTTTTCAACGGGGCCCCGGTCGACGTCACTAACCCGAACCCGGCGATATGGTATCCCCCTTTGACCAATCCCTCGACCGGCGCGACCGTGCCGATCATCTCCTGGGACAATACCGGGCAACAGACGAGCAACGCTGAAACGCTCTATTATCGCGAAGCCCTGGTCTTGCCGACGCCGCCCCCCACGCCCACGCCATACCCGACCGTATGCGGCGCGACGCCGGCTTCCGTGGAATTGGGCTCCGCGCTGAATCCTCCGACACAGGCCGTGGTTTTCAACGACGGAGGCTGTGTGGGGAGCGGCAATCCCACCTCCTGGACCGTCAATATCCCCGGCGGCCCGGGCGAAGTTTTGCTCGTGCAGCTCAGCAGCCCCGCGAACTTCGCAGGAGTGAACCTGAATGGGACCGCGCTGGCACCCATCCAGACCGACGCCGCAGTCCCCACCGGCGAGGGCGACTTATACACCTACTACATGCTGAATCCGCCGGCTGGGAACAATACGCTGTCCTTGGCGGGCGCCCCCTCCGGTTGCGGCATCAACGTGGTGGCGAGCGTCTACGAAAACATCAATACGACCTCCTATGCCGCAGCCTTTGGCGCTATCCAGGCTAGCAAGGGCAACGCCGGCGTCTTTAAGGACACCATCACGACCCAGAGTCCCTACAGCATCATTGCCGACCTCTTCGACTACCCTAACGGGAACATTAATTTTACCAATATGACCGGGAATCCATTGTTCGTGGACACCGACAGCGCCGGAGGCAACGACAACGTTTTCGGCTCCTACTACAACGCGGCGGCCCCCACCCAATACTCCATGAACTACACCTACAACACCGGCGGTGGCACCGACAATTGGTGGGGCGTGGCCATAGAACTCAAGGCAGTGACGGCTTGCGGAAGCACGCCGACGAACACCAACACGTTCACTCCGACGAAGACGAACACGCCGACGAACACAAACACGAACACCAGCACGTTCACGCCGACGTACACCAATACCTTCACGCCGACGAAGACGAACACCCCGACCAGCACAAACACGAACACCAGCACGTTCACGCCGACGTACACCAACACGTTCACGCCGACGAAGACGAACACTCCGACCAGCACAAACACGTTCACACTGACGGACACGCCGACCAGCACCAACACATCCACACCGACGAATACCAGCACGAACACACCGACGAAGACGAACACCCCCACGGACACAACCACGCCCATACCGCCGACGAACACGCCGACCTCTACCAACACCTACACGATGACGGATACCAATACGAACACCAACACACCGACGAGCACCCATACGTTCACACCAACGAACACCAACACGAACACGCCGACGAAGACAAACACGCCTACGGATACGACCACGCCCGTGCCGCCGACGAACACATTCACGAACACGAACTCGTACACGCCGACGGACACCAGCACGGACACCAACACTCCGACCAATACCGGTACGTTCACCCCGACGAACACCGGTACATACACGCCGACGGACACCAACACGGCGACCAACACCAATACCTACACGCCGACGGACACCAGCACGAACACCAACACACCGACCAATACCGGTACGTTCACCCCGACGAACACCGACACATACACGCCGACGGACACCAACACGGCGACCAACACCAATACCAACACCAACACGCCGACAAAGACGAACACGCCGGTGCCCCCGACGCCGACGTTCACCGACACCCCGACCTGGACGAATTCGGCCACCGCGACCGTGTCCCAGTCCTCCACGGTGACGTCGACGTTCACGCTGACGTCGACGCCGGTGTCCGCGGACTATACGGTCAAGGTCGACATCTATAATAGCGCAGGAGAGCTGGTGCGCAGCCTCTACAACGGCACGTCCGAATTTCCTGCGGGCCAGGCCCAGGTGCTGCAGACCGCGGTCCAGGGCGGCGGGGTCCAGGTGGATGTCTCGGGCCTGGGAGGGAACGCAGGGGCGAACCTTGTTTGGGCCGGCACCAACGACGACGGGCAGGCCGTGGCGAGCGGTTCCTACTACGTGCAAATCAGCACGGTAAACACCTTCGGCCAGGCGCAGACCCAGGACAAGACAGTCTCGGTGGTGTCCGCGGGTGGACCCGTGACCCTGGGGGTATACAACAGTGCCGGAGAATTGGTCTGCAATCTCACGTCCGACCTTGCCGGCCTGGTTTCTGAACCGACCGGCATGAGCCTGCCGGTCGGGCAAAATGCAGTGGTCGCATCCACGGGCCCTGGTAAGGGGGGCCTGAACATCAATCTGACCCTTGCCAATGGGAATGCCACGACGGTTTTCTGGAACGGCCTGAGCAGCCAGGGGCAGCCCCTGCAGTCCGGGAACTACCTCTTGACCCTATCCCAGACCCAGACCGGCTCCAACGAGGTGATGAAGACGGAGACTATCGTTGTGCTGGCCGTGAAGGACGAATCCGCGAACGGGATGGCGAATTCGGCCATGGTGGTCCCCAACCCCGTTGCAGAGGGCCGGTTTGAGGTGCGGTACCAGACAGGAAGCCTTGGAATCGGCACGTTCACCGCGGTGGGCCGGCTTTACGACCTGGACGGGCATCGTGTGGCCGAAGCCACGGACCATGGCTCAGGCACCCTACGGTACTCCGGGGACTGGGGCCCAGGCATTTACCTGCTTGATTTCGAGGTCCACAACGGCGATTCGGGTGTGCTTGCGAGGCGGATCTTGAAAGTGGCAGTGGTGCGCTGACGCCCGCTTTAACCCGATTTCTTGGCTGCAGGAATTCTTACAAGATCACCGGTAAAGAAGGACGAATATTAGGCACGCCGTTGGTCTAATTGAATTGAGCAGACTTCCGTTCATTTCTTCATGGTCGCGATATGCGTTCAAAACATAGTTTCATTATCGGACTTATCCTCATGGGAATGCCCGGCGTCGGGCAGGCGTTTCCGTTTTGGCTGAACGCGCCTTCAGGACGGATGAACCCCCGTGACCCCGAAAGCCCGTTTTATAGGGTCCCCACCCCGCGGAAGACCTTTGCTTTTCCGACTTTTGTGGAAACCCCGATTTTTTCGCCGACAGAAAGCAACTCTGTTTCACCTACGCAAACTCCGACCGAAGTGTTCAGCCCCAGCGATTCATACACGGCCACCGAAACCCAGTCCAAGACGACAACTCCGGCGCCGAGCCTTACCCGCAGCGCCACGCCGAGTGCGACTTGGTCCTCAACCGGGAGCTTCAGCGCGACAGCCACGGACTCGAACACCAGGACGGACACTGCAACCGTTTCTCCCTCGGCGACGCCGTCCTGGACCGAATCATTGACCCCTAGCGCGACCCCGGCATCGACGCTGACAGCCAGTCCCACGGCTTCATCGACCTATTCCCGGACCGCCGTGGGCACGGCGAGTGAGACAGGGACGGGGACGGATACGCCACAGCCGTCCACGAACACGCCCACGAGCGCGGCGACGGCGACGAATACCGCTGTGCCGCCGACAAACACGTCCACGAACACTTGGACAAACACGTTCACCAACACTTCGACGAAAACGGACACACCGGCGCCACCGACAAACACCTTCACGAACACGCCCATGAACACGTTGACGACCACGGCGACCACGACGAACACGCCTACGGGCACGTCCACAAACACCGCGACGAGGACGAACACTCCGGTGCCGCCGACGAACACATTCACGAATACGTTGACGAACACCTTCACGAACACCGCGACGTCCACCGCGACGAATACGCTGGTGCCGCCGACGAACACGTCCACAATCACGCCGACAAACACGTTTACAAATACGGCAACACCGACGGACACCGCCACAAGCACGTTTACCAACACTTTGACGAAGACGAACACACCGGTGCCGCCGACAAACACCTTGACGAACACGCCGACGTCCACGAACACGTCCACCAACACGGCGACGAAGACGAACACATTCACCAACACATTAACCAACACGTTGACAAAGACGTTCACACCCACGAACACCCCGACCCCCACGCCGGTGCCGGTGGGCACCTTGCTCGCGCCCTGCAACGGGGACACCATGGCCCTCAACGGGGTCCTGAATGAACCGATATGGGGCGAGACCGCCTTCACCGCCATCACAAACAACGACTGCAACTACGGAACCGGCTGCGGTGCCACGGATACCGGGGCGTCGGCCCAGTTCAAGGCGATATGGAACAGCACCGGCCTGTGGATCGGGGTGGTCGTCAATGATCCCGGGACCCTCTATGCCGACGCTGCCGCGCCCTGGAACGGCTCCGCGGTCGAGATCTTCCTGGATGTGAACCATATGCGGGCGGGTTACAACGCCGGCACCGGGGACTACGACGACCCCAACACCTACCAGTTCGGCATCACCTACAACGCCAATTCGATCCTGGAGTACCACAACGCCACGGCCCGGACCATCATGGCGGCCTCCACCGCGACGCAAGGCACGGGCTACACGATGGAGATTGAGATCCCCTGGGCCAACCTCGGGGTGACGGAGCCGACGGCGGGTTCGCTGAGCGGATTGGACGTGGCGGTGGACGTGGCCAACGCGGCGGGGACGGCGCGGGACCACCAGATCGCGGCGTACAACGCTGGCTTCAACGCCTTTGACCAGGCGCCGGCGGAATGGGGGACCATCGCGTACCAGGCTTGCAACAGCTTCACGGCCACCAACACCCCCGTCTATAGCGCGACCCCCACATTCACCATGAGCCCGACGTTCACGATCACCCCCCTGGCGTCGGCGACGCCCACGCCGGCCCCCTATGGGGCGACCCTCCCCTACACCGAATACGAGGCGGAAAACGCCAATTACACCGGTACCCTGATCGGGCCCAGCACCACGATGTGGGAGCACGGCGGCAACCTGAACACGGAAATCGCCGCGGAATCCTCGGGCAGGGAGGCGGTGCAGTTGACGAACCAGGGCCAATACGTGCGCTTCACCACCGGCAACCAGTGCAACTCCATCGTGGTGCGCGAGATCATCCCTGACGCGCCGGGCGGCGGCGGGATCACCGCCACCTTGAGCTGCGTCGTCAACGGCCCCGGAGTGAACTTCACGCAGGAACTGAACCTGTCGTCCGCTTACTCCTGGGACTACGGCAATATCGAGGCGTCGACCAACTACAACAAGAATCCCGGCGGGGGCACGCCCTTCCATCTCTACGACGAGACCCACGCCCTCTTCGGGCAGGAGGTGCCGGCGGGCTCGACCATCACCCTTCAAAAGGGGGCCAACGACACCGCGGCCTACTATGTCATCGATTTCGTCGATCTCGAGGATGTGGGGGCCCCGATGGCCCAGCCGGGCGGCTCGATATCGGTGACGTCCTATGGGGCCACGGGCAACGGGAACACGGACGACACCAACGCCATCCAGAACTGCATCAACAACGCGGCCGGCCGGATCGTGTGGTTCCCCCAGGGCAACTATCGGCTCAGCAACCAACTGAACCCGGGGGCCGTCACCCTGGCGGGGGCGGGCATGTGGTACACCACCCTGCACCAGACCAACGGCAACGCGCCGAACCTGGAAATCGGCTTGAACAACGCGTCCATGACCGTGGAAAACATGTTTCTGCAGGGCGAGGTCACCAACCGCAACGACGGAGGTGACGCCAACGGCCTGGACAGCCAGGGCGGAAACAACTCCGTGGTCCGGAACGTGTGGATCGAGCACACGAAGTGCGGCTGGTGGTGCGGCAACGGGGGATCGGCGACCAACAATCTTCTGGTGACGGGCTGCCGCATCCGCGACACCTACGCCGACGGGATAAACATCACCAACGGGGGCAGCAACTCCACGGTGACCCAGTGCAACCTGCGTAACACCGGGGACGACTCCCTGGCGGTGTGGAGCCAGGACGGGGGCGACAACGGCAACACCTTCTCCTACAACACGATTCAGAACACCTGGAGGGCCGATGGCCTGGCCTTCTACGGGGGTTCCAACAACAACATGAACAACAATCTGGTGAAAGACACGCTGGACCAGTCGGGCATCATGATAGAGCAGGGCTTCGGCGCGACCGGATTTGGAGGGACGAACAACTTCAACAACAACGTCCTGATCCGGTGCGGTGGGACCTTTGGCGGCACCAATTATGGGGCGGTGCAGCTATGGGCCAACCAGGGGGGCCTGGGCGGAACCTTCAGTTTCCAGAACGACTCCGTGCAAAACTCTACCTTCGACGGGGTGGTGTTCACGGGGGGCGGAGCCAACGGCGGGACCTTCAATGGGCTGACCATCAGCAATTCCGGCAATTCCGGCATCAATGCTTGGGGGGGATCCTCGGGAAGCGCGTACTTCGCCAACACCGTGGTGACCGGTTCCAACGGATCGACCAACAACTCCGGCGGCGCCTTCACCTTCAACCGCGGAGCGGGCGATGTCGGTTGGTGACGGAGGTTCCCCGGCCATGACACCGATTCGCGCCGTTTGGCGGAGGATCATTGGGACGGCGTCCCTGGTCCTGGCCGCGTGGCTGGCGCCCGCCCCGGCCTCGGCCTTCACGGAAGTCCCCTGGGTCGTTTCAAGCACCTGGGGCGCGACCAACGCCCAGGGCATGGTCGAGCTCACCAATAACGGGCAAGCCGAGGGCGCGGTGGCCTGGAATCCCTGCCCCGTCAGTCTAAACACCAGCTGGAATATGCAGTTCACGTTCAACTTCGGCATCAACCATGGGCCGGTCGGCCAGCTGTGCGGCGGGGACGGCATGTCCATCATCCTTCAGGCCGCGAACAACGCGAACGCCACAGGCTATGGGCCGGCGGGCAACAACGGGGAAAAAGGCTTCATCACCATCCCGAATTCGCTGGAGATCGCGTTCAACACTTACGTGCAGCCTTACATGGACACCTACAACGCCTGCACCAGCCTCAACGTGCTCGTCGACGGCCACGACGAGGCGAGCGGTTCAGACGTCGTCGGGTGCGGGGCCGGCATCACCCAGGTGGTGACGAGCAGTTCGGGCTGTTATCCCAGCGCCAGCTACACGGAATGCGACCTGAGGGACGGCGCCAACCACACCGTGAGCATCAGCTACAACGCCGGCTCGGGACAGTTGACGGTGGCTGTGGACGGCAACCCCAACCCTCCCACCTGGACTTTGCCTCCCGGATACATCGCTTCCATATTTGGGGGCGACGCCAGCGTTCTGTACGGCGTCGGGGCGTCCAGCGGGACCGCCACGAACGTCCAGAGTTTTGAGCAGAACAGCCCGGCCGCCACCTGCGGGGGCTTTCCCACGCCGACAACGGGCGTTCCGGACACGATCAACGACGGGACCGACAACTGCCCGCCCAATGTGATACCCACTTTCACCCCTGCCAACACCGCCACCGCGACCCCGACCCCATCCAACACCCCCACCGCCTATCCGACGATTTGCGGGACCCCTCAGCTGATCTCGGGCGCGAATCTCGCCGACGGATGCATGGGAGGCACGGCCAATCCGTCCTTCGCCATCGCCAATCCCGGCGGCCCCGGCCAGCTCTTGGTGGTCCAGTTGGACTACAACCTTCCCAACGCCCCGACGGGGATGAGCTATGGCGGCCAGCCCCTCACCCTGCTGACCACCTTCAACCCGGATGTCTATGGGATGACGATAGCGACCTGGTACCTTCTAAACCCCCCCGCCGGGGGGTCCTTGACCGTGAGCGTGCCCGCGAACCAGTGCAATTGGAACCTGGCCTATTCGCTGTGGGACAACGTGAACCAGACGACCCCGTTCGGCACGGTAGCGACCGTGAACCACGCCGCGGCCACCCTGATGTCGGACAACCTGACGACCCAGTCCGCCTATAGCGTCATCCTGGATTTCCTGAGTGTGCAGAACGGCGGCACCGTGACCATCAGCGGGGGGGAAACCGCGTCCTGGCCCAAGACATCGAGCTCCTACGGCCCGGTCTTCTTCGGGGAATACCTCAACACCGGGGCTCCCGGGCCCTATTCGTTGACCTACAGCGATTCCAACGCATATGAATGGACCAGCCAGATGGTGGAAATCAAGGGAGTGAGTTGCGCGGTGAGCACGCCGACGAACACCAGCACGTTCACACCGACAAAGACGAACACACCGACGAACACCAACACGAACACCAATACATTCACTCCAACATACACCAATACGTTCACGCCAACGAACACCAGCACGTTCACGCCGACCAAGACCAACACGCCGACGAACACCAATACGAACACCAATACATTCACTCCGACAAACACCAGTACATTCACGCCGACGAACACCAACACGTTCACGCCGACGAAGACGAACACTCCGACAAACACCAATACATTCACGCCAACGAACACCAGTACGTTCACGCCGACGAACACCAATACGTTCACGCCGACGAAGTCGAACACTCCGACAAACACCAACACGAACACGAGCACCTACACACCGACGAGCACCGGCACCTTCACTCCGACGAACACCAACACGAACACCAGCACGTTTACGTCGACGAAGACGAACACGCCGACGAACACCAACACGAACACCAACACGCCGACGTACACCAACACGTTCACGCCGACCAACACCAACACGAACACGCCGACGAAGACCGACACGCCCGTGCCGAACGCGACAGATACATTTACTAATACAATTACGGACACGAACACCAATACGAACACGCCTACGAGCACGAACACCTTTACGCCGACGAGCACACCCACGAAAACGTTCACGAACACGAATACGCTGACGAACACGAACACGCCGACGAACACGGACACCAATACGAACACGAACACACCGACGCTGACCGACACCAATACCAACACGCCAACGAACACGAACACCTATACGCCGACGAGCACGCCCACGAATATGTCCACAAACACGAATACCTATACGAACACGAACACGGCGACGAAGACCAATACGCCGGTGCCTCCGACGTCGACGTTCAGCGATACCGCGACGCAGACGGATAGTCCCACGGAGACGGCCAGCCCCAGCCCGAGCGCCACCTTCACGTCGACGGAGACCTTCACGGTGTCCCCGACCGCGGTGCCCGATAATTACTCGGTCACGGTCAACATCTACAACAGCGCCGGGGAGCTCGTGCGCGGCCTATACAGCGGTTCCGCCGAGTATCCGGCGAACCAGGCCCAGGTGCTTCAAACCGCCAACCAGGCCGGCGGGGTACAGGTGGACATCACGGGGCTGGGCGGAAGCGCCGGGTCGAATTTGGTGTGGAACGGCACCAACAACGGGGGCCAGGCGGTCGGCGGCGGTTCCTACTATGTGCAAATCAGTTCGGTGAACTCCTTTGGCCAGGTCCAGACCCTGGACAAGACCGTCTCAGTAGTGGGCACGGGTGGGCCGGTCACGTTGTCGGTCTACAACAGCGCCGGGGAACTGGTCGCCAACCTCAATTCCGAGCTGCCCCTCGCTTCCCAGGCCACCGACATGAGCCTGCCGCCAGGACAAAACAGCGTCGTCTCATCCACCGATCCAAGCGGCGGAGGGCTGAAGATCACGTTGACCCTGGCCGGAGGCGGCACCACGACGGTCCCTTGGAACGGCTTGAACTCCCAAGGGCAGCCCCTCCAAGCGGGGAATTATCTGCTGACCCTGACCCAGATTGAGGCCGGCTCAAATGAGAACTTGAAGACCCTGCCCGTGGTGGTGGTAGGCGCTCCGGATTCGTCCGCGAAGACCATGGCCCATAGCGCCTTGGTGGTCCCGAACCCCGTGGAAGGAGGCTGGTTTGATGTCCAATACCAGCCCGCTGGCACGGACATGGCCGTGGGCGTGCTCTATAGCCTGGCGGGGCAGCGTGTGGCCGAAGCCACGGACAGCGGCTCAGGGACGCTGCATTTCTCCGGCGACTGGAGTTCCGGCATCTACCTGCTTGATTTCGAGGTCCACAACGGCGATTCCGGGGCGCTTGCCCGGCGTATCCTGAAAGTGGCCGTGGTGCGCTAGGGCCGACGTCATGGCCCCTTTGGGCTAGTCGTATTTTTTCGGTTTATTATTTAAGCAGGACGACCCAATTGGGAAAGGCCTGGATCAGGAATCCGAGGATGGCGAAAAAAAGCCCCCACGCAGCCAAGCGAATTTGGGACAGGCGTTCCACCCACCACTCCACCCTGGGTGTGAGGGAACTCAGAAGAAACCCGGTGCCTCCGATGGTCAAGCCCACGCGCCAAGGGGGGACAAAGGAATAGGTTTGGCCGGCCATGGCCGAAGCCAAGGAAACCGCCGCCCAAAAAGAGAGCCCGGCGGCGATGCTCTGCAGCAAGCCCACCCATAAATCCCTGAGCCTGAATTCTATGCGCTTGCTGATCTTGCGGTTATTGGCCGGGGAGAAACCCAGAAGATAGATCACGTTGATGAACAGGACAATGAGGGGAAAAAGGATCAAAAAAACCCGCCAGTTCGTGATGGACATCAACCCGATGGAGATGACCAAGGCCCTGATACTACCCAAAATAACGTCACTGGACCAATGCCGGGGCTTTCCCTTCGCGCGCACCCGGCGGGCTTCCAGGTACAGGTCGTAGCCCAGAAGCAGCCCCATTCCCAAGCTGGTGATGAGACCGAACTTCAGCCCTAAGCCCAGGCTGTAAGTGATCAGAAAGAAGGCCATATAGGTCACCACCCGTGTGACCCCGGCCAAGGGCCCGTCCTTTCCCCCTAGAATGTCATAAGTCAGGTATAGGCCTCCCAAGGCCGCTAAAAACGACCCGCCCAAGTTACACCAAGCTTCCCAATGTTCCATGGCATCGCTCTCCGCGGATATTTGCCCGGCATTTTTTCCAACGGCTCAGTTCTGAATTATCGCTTATCCACTTAGGTCCATCTACCACCGGGGCATCCATACCTTGAGCGGACATTGAAATCCCGATGTGTCGTAAAAATGAATCTGGTACGGACCATTTGAAGTGGTTATTCTAGTAGTTGAAGGATCATTGCCTTCGCCAGGTGGCCCAAAAGTATCCTGGTTCCAGCTGGAGCACGGTGTCATGAAATTGCGTTTCCTAGTGGGGCTTCTTTTGTTGGGACTGCCTGGCTTTGGCCACGCGTTTCCGTTTTGGCTGAACAGCCCCTCAAGGAACAATCCCAACGATCCGGAAAGCCCTTTTTTCGGCATCCCAACGCCGCACAAGACAGTCAATGGAACACCGGCTTCAAGTCCCACCGCCTCCTTCACCGACACCAGGACGGAGTCGGTGACGGACACAACGACGCAGACCCCCGCGTATAGCGCCACTCCGACCATGGGTGCCTCCCCGACCACGAATGAGTCATTTTCACCGACGTCCACCATGACGCCGTCGGCAAGCCCGACCCGGACCGGGACCCCGACGTCCACGTCCACGCCCACCCCGACGTTCACATTCACGCCCACATCCACGCCGACACGCTCGTTCACGTCCACATCCACGTCCACAAGCACGTTCACATATTCATCCACCTTCACCGCGACCTTCACCCCGACGCCGACGAACACCTACACCCCCACCACCGTCCCCACCAGCTCCGTGGGCGCGACGCTGCCCTACACCGAATACGAGGCCGAGAACGCAAGTTACACCGGGACCCTGATCGGGCCCAGCACGACCATGTGGGTGAACGGCGGAAGCCTGGCCACGGAGATGGCCGCGGAATCCTCGGGCAGGGAAGCGGTGGAGCTGACGTCCGAGGGCCAATACGTGAAATTCACGACCACGAAACAGTGCAACTCCATCGTGGTGCGCTACATCATCCCTGACGCACCGGGCGGCGGCGGGATCACGGCCACCCTGACCTGCGCCGTCAGCGGGACGGTCAACTTCAGCCAGGAACTGAACATGTCGTCCGTTTACTCCTGGGACTACGGCAACATCGACGCGTCCACCAACTACAACAAGAATCCGTCCGGAGGGACGCCCTTCCACCTCTACGACGAGACCCACGCCCTTTTCGGGCAGGAAGTGCCTGCGGGCTCGACCATCACGCTTGAAAAAGAGGCCGGCGACACCGCGGGCTATTATGTCATCGACTTCATCGACCTGGAGGACGTGGCGGCACCCTTGACCCAGCCGGCCAACTCGGTCTCGGTGCTGTCCGCGGGGGCCACGGGCAATGGAACCACGGACGACACCAGCGCCATCCAGACCTGCATCGACGGCGCGGGCGGCAAGATCGTGTGGTTCCCCCAAGGCGACTACAAACTCAGCAGCGAATTGAACATAGGGGCCGTCACCCTGGCCGGGGCGGGCATGTGGTACACCACCCTGCACCAGACCAACGGCGGGAACACGGCCGTCCTGGAGCTGGGCCTGAACAACGATTCCGTGACCGTGGAAAACATGCTCCTGCAGGACGAGGTCACCAACCGCGTCGATTCGGACAACTCCAACGGCCTGGACAACATGGGCGGGACCAATTCCGTGGTCCGGAACGTGTGGATCGAGCACACCAAGTGCGGCTGGTGGTGCGGCAACGGGGGCTCGACCACCAACAACCTCCTGGTGACGGGCTGCCGCATCCGCGACACCTATGCCGACGGGATTAACCTATGCAACGGCAGCAGCAATTCCACCGTCACGCAGTGCAGCCTGCGCAACAACGGGGACGACTCCCTGGCGGTGTATAGCCCGAACAGCACCGGCGAGAACAGCGGCGACACCTTCTCCTACAACACCATCCAGTGCACTTGGAGGGCGGATGGTATGGCCTTCTACGGCGGGTCGGGCAACAACATGCTCAACAACCTGGTCACGGACACGCTGGACCAGTCCGGGATACTGATCGCGCAGGAATTCGGGTCCAACAATTTCGCGGGCACCTGCGACATCGACAACAACACCCTCTTGCGGACGGGCGGGGACTTCGGCGGTACCGACTATGGGGCGATCGAGCTGTGGGCCGACCAAGGGGCCCTGGACGGCGCGTTCAACTTCCAGAACGGCGTCGTCACGTCCGCGACCTACTCCGGGCTGGTCTTCCAGGGGGCCGGAGCCAACGGCGCGACCGTCAACGGACTCAGCATCGGGAATTCGGGGGTCGACGGGATCGAGGTCTACAGCGGGACCAGCGGAAGCGCCCTCCTGAGCAACACCGTGGTGAGCGGTTCCACCGGGCTGGCCAACAACTCCGGCGGAGCCTTCACCATCAACCGGGGCTCGGGCGACGTGGGCTGGTGAGTCTCCGGAGCGTTTTCCCGGGCCTTTTGGTATAGTGAATCCGCTCCGGTGGCGGCGAAGGGCGCCGTGAAGGCCGGGGATCCATCTTTGGAGTTTCCAGCATGGCGAAAGTTGCGGTACTACCCGGCGACGGCATCGGACCCGAAATCATCGCGGCCAGCCTGCCGGTCATAGAGGCGGCGGCCCGCAAGGCCTCGCTGAAGCTCGAATTCACCCAGGCCCTTGTGGGCGGGGCGGCCTACGACGCCACGGGCCACCCCCTGCCCCCCGCCACCTTGAAGCTCTGCGACGCGTCCGACGCCATCTATTTCGGCAGCGTGGGCGGCCCCAAATACGACAAGATTCCCGACCCCAATCGGCGGCCGGAGCGCGGCGCCCTCCTGCCCCTGCGCAAGCGTTACACCCTTTACGCCAATGTGCGGCCGGCCGTGGTCTACCCCGGCCTTGAAAAACGCTCGGCCATCAAGGAGGCCATCATCACGGGCATGGACCTGCTCGTGGTCCGCGAACTGGTCGGCGGGGCCTACTTCGGCAAGAAAGAGCTGAAAAAGGACAGCGCCTACGACGTCATCAGCTACGACCGCAAGCAGATCGAACGGGTCCTGCACTTCGCCTTTGACGCGGCCATGGGCCGCAAAAAACACCTTACCCTGGTGCATAAGGCCAATGTCCTCCTGACCAGCGTTTTGTGGAAGCAGGTCTGGGACTCGGTGCGCGTGAAGTACCCCAAAGTGAAGGTCGATGACTGCTATGTCGACGCCTTCACCATGTACCTCATCTCCCGGCCCAAGGACTACGATGTGGTCGTCACCGAGAACATGATGGGCGACATCATCACGGACGAGGCGGCCCAGGTCACGGGCAGCATCGGACTCATCCCCAGCGCCAGCCTCGGCCCCCGCAAGACCCGCCATGGCGTCTTCGGACTCTTCGAGCCCAGCCACGGCTCGGCGCCCGACATCGCCGGCAAGGGCATCGCCAATCCCCTGGCCACCATCCTTTCCGGGGCCTTGATGCTGCGCTACAGCTTCAAGGCTGAAAAGGCCGCGGCCCGCGTCGAAGCTGCGGTGCGCAAGGTTCTGGCCGCGGGGCTCCGCACCCGGGACCTGGCCGGCGCCAAGGGCAAGGCCGTCAGCACCCAGGCGATGGCGCAGGCCGTGCTCAAGGCCCTCTAAGTGGGGCGTTCCCGGGTCCTCATCGCCCTCTGCCTGCTGGCGGGCATGACCTGGGGCTGCATCGCGCCGAGGTCCACCGTCCGCCATTACCATGTCCTGCCTGTCCCTCCCCGGGCCATAGTCCGGGCCGCTTGCTCGCAGTTGGGCGAGCGCTACGCTTGGGGCGGTTGCAGCCCGAACACGGGTTTTGACTGTTCCGGCCTGGTCTATTGGTGCTACAGCGAGTACGGATCCCTGCTGCCGCGCACGGCCCGGGAGCTCTATCACATCGGCGTCCCCGTATCGAGGAGGGAACTGCGCGCCGGGGACCTGGTTTTTTTCAACACCACCGGCGGTCCGCACCAGCCGTCCCATGTGGGCATCATGCTGAGCCATGAACGCTTCATCCATGCCCCCGCCAGCGGCGAATTGGTGCGCGAGGACGAACTGAGCAACAATTATTGGAGAAGGACCTATTATGGCGCCCGCCGCATTGACTAGGGGTCGGGCCGCGGTCCTGGGGCTGGCGCTTCTGTGCCTGTCCGGCGTTTGGAGCTCGTCCCTGATCGCGGACATCAAGGCGGAAGAACAGGACCGGCGCTGGAAGCAGCTCAACGAAAACATCTGGCAGGCCGTCTTCGGCCAGCGGGTGGTAGCCCGGGCCAAACACCAGCTGGGCAGGCCCTACGTGTGGGGCTGCAAGACCGGGGATCCGGGCTTTGACTGTTCGGGCTTCACCGCCTACGTCTTCAACAGCCTGGGGGTCCCCCTGGCGTCGTCGGCCCTGGCCCAATACCAGCAGGGGATCGAGGTGGAGCAGGCGGCCCTGCAGCCCGGGGACCTGGTCTTCTTCACGGGCCAGGGTTCCCCCCTGCACGTCGGCATCTACGAGGGCGACGGCGCCTTTTTGCACGCTCCGGGCACGGGCAAGGTCATAGAAAGCAGCCGCCTGGACTCCCCCTACTTCTCCCGGCGTTTCGTCGGCGCGCGGCGCGTGGCGCCGGACTTGGACGCCGAAGTCCGCCGGCGCGCAGCTTCCAGTGTCTCCCTGTCATCCACCCCCACCACCCCTTAAGGGCATCCCGTGAGCATACTGTCCGACCGTCAGATCACCCAACTGGCCCGAACCACGGGCATGATACGCCCCTTCGTCAAGAAGCAGGTGCGCAAGGGAGTCATCAGCTACGGGGTCTCCAGCTACGGCTATGACATACGCGTGGCGCGCGAATTCAAGATCTTCACCAACATCAACAACACCATCGTCGATCCCAAGAATTTCGACGCCAAAAGCTTCGTCACGGTCCAGGCAGACAGCTGCATCATCCCGCCCAACAGCTTCGCCCTGGCCAAGACGGTCGAATACTTCAAGATCCCGCGCGACGTCCTCACGGTGTGCGTGGGCAAGAGCACCTACGCCCGCTGCGGCATCATCATCAACGTTACGCCCTTTGAGCCCGAGTGGGAGGGTTTTGTGACCCTCGAAATCAGCAACACCACCCCCCTGCCCGCGAAAATCTACGCCAACGAAGGCATCGCCCAGGTGCTCTTCTTCCAGGGCTCCGAGCCCTGCCAGATCAGCTATAAGGACAAGAAGGGCAAGTACCAGAACCAGAAGGGCCTGGTCCTGGCGAAGCTCTAAGTGCCGACACTGTATCTCGCTTCCGCCTCTCCCCGCCGCGTCGAGCTGCTGCGCCGTGCCGGGCTGGAGCCAAGGGTCATACCCGCCCAGGTTCCGGAGCTGCGCCGTCGCGGCGAAGGCCCGGCGGCCATGGTCCTGCGCTTGGCCAGGGCCAAGGCCGAGGAAGTGGCGGGGCGGCTCGCGGCCCGCGGGGCCAAAGAAGGCTGGGTGCTGGCGGCGGACACCACCGTGGCCCTGGGCGCCAAGGTCCTTGAGAAACCCCGCGACGCGGCCCATGCCCGCGCCATGCTCAAAAGCCTGTCCGGTCGCGTTCATACGGTCCACACGGGGGTCTGCCTGGTCGAACTGGCGCCCCTCCCCCGTGAAGCGGCGGCCTTTGTGGAGGCCACTAAGGTTTTTTTCCGCCGCTTGAGTGCCGCCGAGATCCAGGACTACGTGGCGACAGGTGAGCCCCTGGACAAAGCCGGGGCCTACGGCATCCAGGGCGCGGCCGGGGCCTTTGTGCGGCGCATTGAGGGGGATTACTGCAACGTGGTGGGCCTGCCCCTGGCCCGTGTCGTCGAGACACTTGCCGGCCTTTAGGGGCCGCCTTATCCGCCCCAAGCCTCTAGGGTTCCCGCATGCCCCTGACCCTTGTCACCGGAGCCAACGGCCACGTCGGATCGCGCATCGTCCGCAAACTGCTTGGGCGCGGCCGCCGGGTGCGCGCCCTGGTGCGGACCACTTCTGATCTGCGCGGGCTCCAGGACCGGGGCTCCCTCTTGCCGGGCCTCGAGATCGCCCACGGCGACATGCTGGACTTGGGCTCCCTGGCGGCCGCCCTGGACAACGTCGACCGGGTCTTCCACACCGCCGCCGTGTTCGACACGCGTTTGCCGGACGAAAGCGTCATGCTGCGGGCCAACGTGGACGGCACCCGCAATCTCCTCGCCGCCCTTCGGACGCATCCGGTGGAGAGGCTGGTCCACACCAGCTCCGTGGCCGCCGTCGGTTACACCCGCGACCCCACGATCGTGCTCGACGAGGCGACCTGGAACAGCGACCCCATCGACGTCTACACCGCCAGCAAGACCGAAAGCGAGCGCCTGGTCCACGCGGCCGTCGCCACGGGCCTGCCGGCCGTGGTGGTGAACCCGGCCACGGTCCTCGGCCCCGGGGACCATAAACCGACCCCCAGCAACGCCTTCATCCTCCTGGCCCTGCGCAAAGGGGCCCCGGTCACCTTCAACAGCGGGCACACCTATGTGGACGCCGATGACGTGGCCGAAGGCCATCTTCTGGCCGAGGAGCGTGGACGCATCGGCGAACGCTACGTGTTGGGCGGCACGCCCCGGAGCAACGACGCCCTCTTGGCCGACCTGGCCCGCCGTCGCGGCGGACGCCCGCCCTTTGTCCACCTTGGCCATGCGAGCGTGGAAGTCCTGGGCTGGGCCGTGGAGCTGAAGGCTAAGCTCACCGGCTCCAAGCCCCTTTTCACCCGGGCCAAAGCCCATAAACTCATCGATTATTACGGGTATTTTTCCCACGCCAAAGCCGCCGCTGAATTGGGTTACGCCCCGCTTCCCCTCCCGGAAGTGTTGGACCGCGCCGTGGACTGGTACCGCTCCCAAGGCTGGCTGCCCGCTTAAAAGCGCCGGCTTTGAAATCGATTTTTGAAGGATGTCGTGCCCAAGAACGAACGCAAAATCCTGCTTATATTGGCGGCCATCCAATTTTTGATTTTCTTGGATTTCGAGCTGATCATGCCCATGGGCGCCTACATCGGCCCGGATTTGGGCGTGAATGCCAGCCAACTGGGCGAACTGGTGTCGGGGTACACCCTGGCGGCCATGGTGGGCGCCTTTGTATACTCCCGTATCGCCGATCGCCTGGACAAACGGGCGACCCTGGATTGGATGATGTCGGGTCTGGCGCTCGGCACCCTGTGCTGCGGCCTTGGCCACAGCTACGGGCAACTGCTCGCGGCCCGCGTTTTGGCCGGGCTGATGGCGGGCCCGGCCTCGGCGGCCATCTTCGCGATCGTCAGCGATGTGGTGCCGGAAGAACGCCGTGGCCAAGGTATCGGGGTGGTCATGGGGGGCTACACCGTGGCTTCGGTCCTGGGCCTGCCCTTGTCGGTTTACCTGGCCGGTCTGGCCGGCTGGAGGCCGCCCTTCATCGGCCTGGCGATCATCGCGGCGGTGATCATCTTCGTCGCCCGCATGAACCTGCCCGAAGTGCCTCCCCACGGATCCGTGCGAAGCGGCGACCTTAAGCCGGTCCCGGTTTGGCGGCAACCGGCCGCCTTGCTGGCGTGGTCCACCATGGCGGTTTTAATGATCGGGGACTTCGCTTTCGTGCCCTACCTGCCCACTTTTTTCACCGCCAACCTGGGAGTGGACAAGGCCAAACTAGGCCTGCTGTATGGTGCCGGCGGCTTGACCACCCTGATCACGTTCCAGTTTTCCGGCCGCCTGACGGACCGCTTCGGCAGCTTCAAAATTTACGCCATCTTCAGCGTTTTCGCCTGCGCGGTCATTTACGCGCTCTTCCAATTGGCCCCTACGCCCGCACCCTTGGCCCTGGCCATGCTCCTGATGGCCTCACTATTCTTTTTCAACGCGCCCCGGGTCCTGGCGGGCATGACCTTGCTCACCAAGGCTGTGGGGCCAGCCCAACGCGGAGAGTTCCTTTCATTGCAGAACGTCGTCCAGAACGGGGCCGTGGGTTTGGGATCCCTGGTGGCGGCGCATATGATCAGCGGCCCGGCAGGGGGGAAAATCCAGGGCGGCTGGCACCTGGTGGCCCAGAACTGGACCGCGGTGATCGTGGGCCTTTTCCTGATCGGTTACTTGGAGCGACGCATTGGGCGGGACAAGCCCGCTTAAACCATGGTTTTCATTTTTTAAGAACCACATGGGTCGCCTGATCGGAGGCGACGCGCTCCACGCATTTGAATCCCAACGCGCTTAGATCGAGCCCGGCAAAAAGGTTTTCCCCTTTTCCCAGCAGAACCGGCATCAAGACCAGGTGCATCTCATCGACCAGGCCGGCCTCCAGGAATTGCCGTATGGTCGAAACACCCCCGCCGATCCGCACATCTTTGTTTCCCGCGGCTTTTTTGGCCTGCTCAAGAGCCGACTGGATGCCGTCGGTCACGAAGACGAATTTGGTCCCGCCTTCCATTTCAAGCGGCGGACGGGAGTGCTGGGTCAGGACAAAGGTCGGAACATGATAGGGAGGATTGGGTCCCCACCAGCCCTTCCAGGATTCATCCGGCCATGGCCCGCGGACAGGCCCGAACATGTTGCGGCCCATGATCCAGGCCCCGATGTTCTGGAAGGACCGCTCGGCGAATTGGTTGTCCACACCAACGCTTCCTCCACCGTTCCCTTGCATGGCCTGGAATATTTTCGTTGGGAAGAACCAGCCCATCAGCTCCGGCCCACGGACTCCCAGCGGATGGTCCATGCTTTGGTCCGGCCCGGCGGCATAACCGTCGATGGAAACCCCGATTGAGGCCACTTTGACTTTGGACATACGGCATTCCTTTCGAATGGTTTTATTGATTCAAGTACTCGGCCAAGCGGCCCAAGGTCTGTTTCCCGCCCTCAATGGCCCCGTAAGTCTTGGCCATATAGTCCCGTTCCTCCGCCGTAGGATAGATTTGCCTGATCGTGACCCTGGTCATGCCTCCCTGGTCCTCGAAAGTCCAGATCATCTCCTTCCGGGATTCGGGAGCCCCCTCTTTGCCGCCCTGGAGCGCGAAAACGATGCGCTCGGGTTTCACGACCTCGGTAAAGACGCTTTCATTGGGATAATTCGCGCCGTCGGGTCCGTGCATGGTCAGCCGCCAGATGCCCCCCGGTTTCACCTCCATCTCGTGGACCGTGGCCGTGAAACCCACAGGGCCCCACCATTGGGCCACTTGTTTCGGATCAGTCCAGGCCTCCCAGACCAGCTCCCTCGGCGCGTCCAAGGTCCGCGTGATGATAATTTCCTTGGGAGAAGACGGGAGCACTTCGCTGCTATGAGTGGGCATGCTTTTTCCCCTTTTTTTGGATTTCCTTAAGGTAGTCTTCCAGTTTATCCATCTGACCTTCCAGAAGCCTGCGTTGGGTTTCCATCCAGTCCATCGCGTCCTCGATCGGCTTGGTGCGCAGCCTGCAAAACCTTTGTTGGGCCAGGCTCCTGCGCTCTATGAGCCCGCTTTTTTCCAGGACCTTCACGTGCTTGGAAATGGCCGGCTGGCTCATCTTAAAGGGTTTGGCCAGCTCCAACACCGAGGCTTCCCCCCGGGTCAGGCGGGCCATCATGGCCCGGCGGGTGGGATCGGCCAGGGCCTGGAAC
>Ga0206858_1075_pt1 | contig 28918 bp, 20 predicted proteins | sample Alteio_BWOrgCont_46_FD_152622 | JGI IMG/M metagenome (GOLD analysis project Ga0206858, IMG submission 152622) | Enriched cells from forest soil in Barre Woods Harvard Forest LTER site, Petersham, Massachusetts, United States -... | ecosystem: Environmental > Terrestrial > Soil > Temperate forest >... | reverse complement strand
AGCGGTAACTGCTGGCACAGGATTGCCGCCTGCAGTCCATCCATGCGGCTGTTGATGCCCAATGACTCATAGGCGTATGTACCATGTCTGCCATGATTGCGCAGCTTGAACAAGGTGGCTGCAAGAGCTGGATCATCGGTAACACAGCAGCCGGCATCACCAAAAGCGCCCAGATTTTTAGTTGGATAAAATGAGAAGGTGCCAATGGTGCCAAAGGTTCCAGCCTTTTTGTTATCCAGCGTTGCACCAATTGCTTGAGCACAGTCTTCAACAATCCACAAATGCCACTGGTCAGCGATTTCTTTGATGCGAAGGTAGTCAGAGCACTGGCCAAAAAGATCTACGGTCACAATGCCAACAACAGGAAAGCCTGTCTGTTTGTGGAGCGTTTTTTTGTTGTGTATGACGGCATTGTCAATGAGCCACTGTTCTAGCACGTCAGGGTCAATAGTGAAGGTGTCTGCCTTGATGTCAATAAATACTGGATGAGCCTGATGCGCAACAATCTCGCTGCTGGAAGCAATAAAAGAAAAGGGCGTGGTGAGGACTATTGCCTGCGGTGGCAGCTGCAGTGCAGCAAGTGCCATCCATAACGCATCGGTTCCCGAGTTGCAGCTAATGACAGAGGAGACACCAAGATAGGTGGCTAACGCAGCTTGAAACTGTTCAACATACCGACCGCCGACAAATTGCTGCTGGTCAATGACCGTTTCAAGCGTAGCAACAAGTGCAGCCTTGTGTTGACTGATGTGCCGCGCTAACGAAAATGCCGGTACAGTTTTATTGGTCATTAAAATGTATCTTTCCTTTTTTTTAAATTCTTTACTTTGCGTGGCGTCGTGCGCTAGATATAGACTCTAGAAAAATAATACTATTAACCTAATCAGAAAAGAAATTTTGTAAAGGTAGTTGAGAAATAGATGATACTAGTTCTTGACATTTGATAGCCAGGCGCTATGGTTATTCTGAGTGGGTAATGGTAAAGGAGAAGTAGGATGTATCATTTCTTTCATATTCTGGTCTTGATCAAACGCATACTGATATCGTGCCTTGCAGGGCGACGCATAGATTACCAATCAACATTTTGTTGGCTGGGTACAGCGTTGCTGTGCCGTCCTATTTTTACACTGATAACGTAATCGACTTTTTTTGTATAAAACTATTGTTAGGCTATAACAAGAAGTAACATCGTTGAAAGGAGGGAGTGAGAGAGCGCATAGATTTCGTGTAATTGTGTTTTAAGATTTAAGATGTCGTTTTTTCAACGAATATTTCAAAAGGAGAAGGTCTTATGAAGCAAAACCTCAGACGCATACTTATGTGTGCTGCGCTGGCAGGTTTGCCTTTTCTGCGCGTAAAGGCGCTTGATTGGGTCCCTGTAGGCGATGGCGTTGATTCTCAAGGGTTCGCTACGACCGGCGGCGTGTATCATAATAATGATTACATTTCAGAAAATGATTCACCAAACCCTACGTTCAACCAGCCAGATGTGGAGTCAAATCCAAATATCCAAGGCGCGATTATCAACGTCTATCCAACGTTGTATACAAATGCACCATCATTAGGTGGTACAGAACAGCCTAGTGGTACACCATGTACGCTTAAAATTAATGATAATGTTGCGATCGAGGCAATTACCCGAAACGTAACCATTAATCTTAAGAAATCAGCAATAACTCCTTCGGCTAAAATCGTCTTTGAACCATATTTTAACCCGCCTGCTGGCGGACTGCCAGAATCCAACATTGCGCAACTGTATTTCAATACAGCTGCAGGCAAAACGATTACCATTAACGGTACCAACTCGGTAGAGTTTACTGGTAAAACGGTTGGTAATGGCGGCGAGCTTAACGGCTTTAGAGATCTGCTCGTAACCTTTGCAGGTCAAGGCCAGGTTATCTTTAATGCCGATGGTGACACGTCAATTGTGTTTACCGGCCAAATAGACAAAACGGCCCCTGCAAAGATAGATCCAGCTACTGGACTATTTACACTTACTTCACTGCCATCAACTGATGCCGGTGGTTGTAAAGTGTTTGTGACCATGCAACAAACAAAAGCCGATATTAATGCGGGTAAAAACAAAGTTGTATTCCAACGTAACCTTACTGGTACGGGCGCCACGGTTCTTGACAAAGACATCGTTGTCGGTGTTGGTTACAACTCAGTATTTACCTACCTTTCTAATAACCTGACTGGTCTTGTTGAACCTGGAGCATCTGGTGGCTATGGCGCTGCTGCATTTGATATCAGTAACCCAGGCAACATCGGTCGCTTGGTGCTGATCATCAGAGGCGCCTATCATATCAAAGGTGCAACAGCAGAAACAGAGGCTATGTGTCGTAGTATAGACGAGAAGTATCCATTTAATGATGGTGCTGTTGTTATTGCCGGTCACTATGTACCTGACTTTGATGCAGAGACGATTAGTGGTGCTAAGGTAACGGGCGAATTTCCAGTATCAAATCCTGGCTATGAGTTCGACGTACCTGCAGGTATTGAGGCAATCATGCGTGTTGTTGATAATCAGGCATATGCAAAGGCAACGCTGCCTTACCTTACGACCAAGAATACGCGCCGTGGCTTGCTCGTCATTAATGACGTACAAAGCCATGGCAAACTTGCATCCGACCCATACTGGGATCTGTATACCAAAGGCATAACCGGTTTTGAGGGTAATGAATTTGCTTACTCAAATCCAGCCAACGAGTTCAGAAACGTACGCTTAGGCTTTGTCCTTGGTGTAAACGGTCTGCTTGACATGTACCATAATACCTTCATGGATTATGCTGCAGGTTCAGTTAACCAAGTTGATCTGTTGGCAGCTCATGACTTTGAAGCATCAGTTATCAAACAACGTAATCCAAGCGCCTTCCTTATTGATGGTTTGGATGTAGCATTGTTTGTTAGCGGTAATCCATATGTGCTTGTTGGTGAGCCAGCATTGCCAGGTATTAGCGCATTTCAAGCAGCTGATCCATACGTTGGTAATGAGATTGTAAAGGGTACGATCCAGCTTCGTGGTGATGCAACGCTCTATCTTAAAGAGTCAGCATCAAGCGCGACTGGCTATATTTGCAATATTTGGGGTGTTGGCATCGATCCATTCGATGAACCAACATTGGATTATACACAATTGCTTGCGCTTGATCATGAAGCTACCTACAACGGACAAGTCCTAACAGGCAACGAAGATGTAGCAGCCGATAATGTTGAAGGTATGCATGTATTTGATGCTGAAGGCTATGGCACTGTTGAATCGATTTCAAACCTTACCACAAAAAATGCAAATGGTGCCGGTCGTAGATATGCAGGGCCTAATAGTGGCTTGGTAGAAAATGCTGGTGTTGTAACGATGGCCTGTCTCTTATTGAACTATAAGGGTCAAGAGATCTACCAAGACGATAGCGAATTAACACGTCCATTATTGTTTAAAGATGGCACGTCAAAAACGCTGTACACGCGCTACAACTCACCAGCCATGTACCTCAACCGTAATGTTGACTTCTTTAATTCTACGCTCGTACACGCTGATGCAACCAAGTTGGTGACAAAAACACCAAGCAACCCTGCTAATACAAACTTGAACAGTGCGCCGGCGTATACTGGTGGCGAAGTAATGTTCTTTGCTAATACAGAATGGCCAGCTAGTACGGCTGAAAACGTAGAAGCAGATCCAGACAGATACCGCTTCCCAGAAATACAACTGTATAATTCTGAGTTCGCGATTCAAGAATCTGCGGCATTGTCGGGCATGCGTCTTGTTGTTAAAGACGATCCATTTGACAGGACTGTGCCTTCAACCGGTGGCGTTGCTAGCAGCAATGAGTCAGTGATCAGATTCTTTGATCATGGTATTCCACTTGATTCTGTAGAAACAGGCTATGGACGTATTTTACTCTGCGGCACATCACAAAACTTGATGAGCGATGGTAATCCAAATGAGGTTACTGAGAGCTGCTACGTAAATGTGTTCAGACGCAACCCTGTGCCAAGTGCGTCAGAGGGGCAAGCAACATCAACCGTCAAGCTTTCATTACAAAATGGCGATCAATTCACACCTGCTGTACAAGCTATTGTTGACGTGAACCCTGCTGCTGCAAATAGACAGCGTGCGCATCACCTCTTCCTGTTCTCACAACCTGATACAGTAACAAATCCTGCCGGTTTTGTTATTAGTGCAGAATGTAATATGAATATTGGTTGGGGAGCTGGTGATGTCGATCCTGCTAGCCTTGATCCTGCTGAGCGTGCTGGTGGCACCGTTCTTAAGAACGATGCTAAGGCTGGAAAGCTAGCACCATTTGGTGATGCTGCCATCTTCCCTTTCTCCTATCCATACGTAGGAGAGCCAATTGTAGCAAATCCAGCGTTCTTTGGTTCAATGCCATTTTCGCTCGATGCATTAACCGTTCCACCAGCAATCTTATCGGTTGATGGTAACGTTATGTGCTTTGGTTCATTTGATAGCGCCGGTGAGCAAAGACTCATTCCTGTCATTAAAAACAATGAAAGCGGAGCGGTCTATGTTAATCATGGTGGCAAGATCCAGGTAACGAATGACAAGAATATTCGTGCCATAGTTCCTGCTGGCGATCTTCTTGCAGGCGCTCCAGTGATCTCAGCTCGCGCTGTGGTGAACACCATTATCGCTAAGCGTCTATGGAATGACTATGAAAAAGGTAGCGTAACACCTGAAGTTATGTTGAGCGGTATTATTGATATGCCTCAAGATCAAACGGTCTTTGAAAGTGGCTTTGCAGTACAAGCGCACAACTTGACACAGGCTATGTTTAACGCTCGTCGTACCCAGACTGACGGTTTTGTTCGTATGAGCTTCTTGAATGATCCTCATCATGACGATCCTGTACTCAATCCAAATCCAGGCATGAACACAGCGGTAAGCACCGTTGCTGACAGATCTGGTGCCGGTGAAGTATTAATTGGCTGGTTTGACCGTGAAGCGCCAGAAGTGCCAACAGTTCCAGTTATTTCTGGTACCAATAACTTGCCTTCAAAGAGCAGAAAGCCATTTAAACTATCGCCAGCGATGGAATGGTTGCTTCGTTCTATTGAAAGCAATGACACACCAGTCACTCGCCCAACCGATATTCTTCTTATCGGTGCTGATGATGACATCAGACAGATGCGTGTTTCTGGTGCTACGATGTCCGATCCATTTATGCTTGATGTTTCTGGTGATGCAACCGGCTTGAGCGTTGGCCGTGTTCGTGAATTTGTTTCACAACAAACGACTAATAATCAAATCACCGATTTCATTGGTGAAGGCGCGCACGCAATCCTGTTTGTTGAGCATGGTGGTCGCATCGGCCTTGGTAGCAGAGCATGGAATTCACTCTCAGTGGATGCATGGAACGTACTTGGTAAGGATTACATCACAGTTGCCCCATTGGGTGATGGTGTTGTAGACCTGAACGCTAACCTCCTGGTTAACGATCGCCAAGCAATTCTGCCAACGCAAGACTTTAGTGCAAATCAGGTCAATGCCTTAACCTTCTTCTCTATCGAGCCTTATGAGGTTCGTGTGCCAGCTGGCCAGGAACTTGATTTGAGTGGATTTGGTCAGGCTAAGTATCAACAAATTATCCGCTTCTCGGGTAACGTTAAGTTGGTATTTGAACCAGGTGCAACACTGCGTCTGCCTTATACACCAACTGGCGCAGGCTTGATTCTTGAGTTTACCGACAATGCACAATTGATCTTTGAAGGCACTGTGCCTCCATCACAATTTGCACCATTTAGCTCAAATAGAGACCCAATCCAAAATGCACGCATCAAGATTGTTGGTCAAGGTACAATCCAATTGAATAAAACAGCACAAATGCGCGTTGATAACAACGTCTTTGTTGCGGTACAAACGGATCCGTACAGCCAAACAACAGACTGTGTGATCAGTATTCAAGATCAAGCAGGCTTTGTTCTTGGTGATGGTAATCAACGTGGTGGTAGCTTTGAAGTTGGTGATCCAATTGCTACTAGTCTTGGTGAAGGCGAAGCTGCAACCAATACGATTAACTTCAGCCTCGTGTTGGATGGTACGCAAGCGACCTTCAAGATGAACCGCGGTGCGTTCTTTGGTCTTGGTGCCGGTATCATTAACAAAGGCTTGTTGCCAAACGGTAATCCAGCTAGAGGTGGTGCATCCCGTGAAAACAATCCTGTGATTGTTAATGGCCAAGTTCTGACACTCAGCCGATTGTCTGATCGCGTTATTGTGCCAGAATTCAGACCATCACAAACACCAGATACTTCAGGCGCATGGCAAGTACAAGCGTTGAATAACGTTAGTAGCATAACTATTAAGCTATCACATGGTGAATTCCAAGACAGCAACATTGCTGATGGTTCAAGCGAACAAGCGTCAGTAATGGCGATTGGTCCTGCTGGAAGCTATGAAATTGCACTTGATGGTGTAGGTTATGCTGCACTACGCGGTGGTGGTAACCTTATGTGTGTACCTGGTACAGCCACAATGGATGCTCCAATTACCGTTAACGTTTGGGATTATGCTGGACCAATGCTTAATGGTGAAGCGTACTCAGTGCTCGCTTCCGGTCCGTTAGTTATTGATCGTAGTCGTGACTTTGCAACTGACGTTACCAACTTTGGTGGCAACGGTAAGGCATTTACGTTTAATGGTGCCAATGCATTCAAAGCCGCGTTCAACCTCTTGGGCAGCAAGGTATTTGAAACACAACGATCCAAGAAGACGGTTATCAGCGGAACAACGCTTGGCACAGCTGGTGTGTTTGTTCAGTCTCAAGGTACCAAGTATGCAACTATTCCTATGGGTGCTCAGATCAATCGTACTCAAAATCCTCCTGCAAATATTGCTGGCGGTTCGATTATTTCTGCGGTTTCCATTGGTGCCCTTGGTGCTACGGCAGATCAGACAGGCAATTTGATCGGTTACGTTGTTATTGACTAATCATAAAAAGGTCGGGGAGGGGGATTTCCCCCCTCCCATGATAATGAACGTTATCTTTAAATGAGGAAGTTTATTATGAATAAGAGCTTTAACAAGCTTAGCTTATTAGGGGCAGCGCTCTTGGTGACAAGTTCTGCGTTTGCTACCGAATGGCGTACCCAGTGGATTAGTAACATGGGGCCAATTCGCTACAGCTTTGATCGGTTGCACGATGATTCATGGAATCTCAATCTTTGGTCATCTGCGCATGCTAAGTCTGCAGACAGTGCATTTTTACATCATGGTATGGATAAAAAACCATTAACCGCACTATTTTTTAATAAGGCTAATTTCAGCTTAAATGAGATTTTTCCTAACGGACAAGTCCCCTTTAATGCGCAAGAATATAGTCCTTATCTAAGACTTATGCGTCTTTCACCTCGTGCCAATTATACCGAATGGGGCATGAACCTTGGTGGTCGTTTCGACTATGCAGTCTGCAACGGCAAAGGATTTGTTGGCGTACGTGCAAATATTCCGTTCAGACGTATTGAGATTGAACGCGAAGATTTCACCGATGTTAACGAAGACTTAACCAATGACTTTGTTGCAACCAGTGTGGTTCGCATCAACAGAAACAGCCCAGTCAACAATGTTGGTCAGGGTGCTGCTGATGCTGCTGCGGCAACAAATGGTGCTAGTTTTGATGGGTCAGCAGCGGCTATTAATGCCGTTATTGCTGCTGTTAATAGCGTTGCACCAAAGGGACCTGCAGGCGCCTATCGTGTTACCGGTTATCAAAATCCTACCGATCCGGCCGCAATCAGAACCGCTGCACCTATTAACGATCCTCAGTCTTTAGACGATTCAAACAATGCTGTTGCCTCCGTCATTTCTGCCGGTGGTAATTTTACAGCTGCATCACTTCTAGCTTTGGAAGCTGATACGTTAGGGGCAGCCGCCGTTAATACCGGTGACTTTACCGCATCTCAGGTTGTTGCTGGTGGCTTGACTGCTAGCGAGTCGACATCCTTAGTTATGGCTACTGCGATTAATTCCATTGCAGACGAAATCAACGCAGCGTCTGACCGTGGCGACCGCGCCTCAGTTGGTCCGCAGGTTGATGTTGAAGTACGAGCATATCGTTTAGACTTTGTACAAGCCTTAAATGATGGTTCTAACCAGTCTGCAGTACAACCAGGTAATGGATCATTTTACCTCTTTGGTAACGATGTTGCTGTTGCAGCAGACCAAAAAAACAGAGCTACGGTTGGGCTAACACAATCTGCTGATGCCTCAACGCTTGAGCATACCGGCTTTAATGCATGGATGCCTGCAAATGCAACCGATGCAAATGCAGCTGCTGTTGCAGTTAGTGACATCCAACAAATCAACGCAACCCTTGGCAATGTCGCTGATATCGGCGTTTTTGATAGCAGCACTGATTACAGTGGTCTTATCGATTCAAGCGGTAGTGGCAACTTTAATGCCTGCGCTGGAGAGCAAGCTGGGGAGCAATGGTTAACATTCAGAAGAGCTGCTAACTCTGCAGATCCTGAACGCTTTGCTCGTGAATCAAATGGTGTTCCTGGTAACGGTGGCAACATAGCACGCAACATTGAAGCATTGTTGGCTAGATATCAAGAGCATCCACTTGATTTCATGGAGCGTCAAGGCTTTGTGTTTAATAGTGACACTGTTGATGGTCTTGGTGATATCGACATAGATTTATTCTATGAACATCAAATCAATGACTTTTTAATTGGTGGAGCGTCATTTGGTATTCGTGCCCCATCCGGTCAACGTCATAGAGCATACCATACGCATAAGAACCCTGATGTACCGGTTTGGAATCCATACACGCCAGTCCTTGGTAACGATGGTCACGTTGAAATCAAGCTTGCAGCGTTCTTGGATTTTGATACCTGTTCTTGGTTGAACATCAATATCGATGCTAGCTACAACTTTGTGCTTAATGCAACAGAGCAACGTGCAGCTACCTTTGCAGGGATGTGCATTAAGAACATCGGTCCTGTGACGTGTGCTACAGTAAATTGGGGCTATTTCAGAGGTCACGTTGACTTCAACTTTGTTCATCCAAGTGATGACAGGTTGCGCTCAATGGTAGGCTATGAGTTCTACTACAAGACCAGAGACAGTGTATGCTTCAAGGAAAAACAACTACAATCATGGCTTGGTGGACAGTACGACAGCAATGGCGTGCTGCAACCAAATCTGATTGATCTTGATGGTCGTGTTGCTGCCCAGCATACCGAATCTATCGCGCATAGAGCTCGAGCAGAAACACATTATCGTCTGAGCCAATATGTTGATCTTTATGCAGGCGCTGCTATAACGTTTGCTGGTCAAAATATTATGGCTGATAGTGACGCTCAACTTGGACTTGACGTCCGCTTCTAAATTTCTTCATACTCCAGAGTCAGAGGTGCCCGTTCCGGGCGCCTCTTTTTTTTGCTTATGCGGCGCACAATTCCTTAATAAACTCATACCACAAACATTCTTTCGCGAATTCATTTTTTGGATACGAAGCATCAATACCGCCGTGTGGGAAGTAGATTGATAATCCTTTTGCCCGTGCAACATTTTTGCCCACCGTATTAATGAGCACACAATCTTCAAGTTGTTGCATGCTTGCACCCAGAGCAACCTTTAAAATACTCAGCGCTTGCGATGAACGAACCCTTGGACAGTTAATAGTATGCACTTCCTTGTTCAACTCATGATAAAAGGAGTGCAGGTCAATGTAGTTTGGCGAGCTAAATTGTAGGCTGCCCCTTCTGGCTTTACGTGCGGCCTGAACCAATGCATCCTTGTTAGTTAATTGGCAAGCGCGGAAGGCCAGGACCACGGCATTAATACTCTCTTTAAGGCTTGGCATTAGATCGAGCTTGACGGCAGATTGTGTATAAAAGTGAATCTTATCTTTGTAGTATTTTTCATAAGATCCGACAATGCTTTGGGCCATCTGTTCTGCAGAGATATTTTTCTCTGCCAGCCTTTGCGTTATGGCCAAATAATCCCAGCCGTGCGCCAGCTCTACGTCTTGTGAGCTGACCATGATGTGGGCATATTTGTGTGCTAAGTAGCCGATTTCAACCATGGACATAAGGCAAGCATCCATACCAAATAGATCAAGTTTTTTATTTTTTAAAACATTTGTTTTAATATCATGAAGTGCATGTACCAGGCTGGCGTTATTCATATACGTTTTTGCATGTTCATTAAATAAGATGCCGCGGTGAGTGAATGCGCTTTCACCGCTATTGTCGGCAAGCAGGTGGTTTGCTGTTGTATGCGTGATGCCCTCTATGTGCATGCGAGGATTGCTTGCAATCATTGCAGGATCAAATTTACTGTTCCAAAAACGTTGCTTTCCCCAGACTGGATCAACGATACCAATACCGTGGTTCCAAAGGACAAGAGAATATTTTTTTGCTGGGTACTTAGTGACCGCCCAGCGCATAGCATCACTTAAATCTTTGCTGGAATTGCCGTCAGTTTCTATTGCGTGGCACTCATCCAGGACCATTTTGCCTTTTTGGATCTTATAGCGCCACACCCCGTGCTGGCCTGGTTGGTACCATTGCACCAACATAGAAACGTTCTCATTGGACCCGATCATTGCCATATCATTAAAGTTTTTATGGGCAAAAGAGCTTAAATTATTATTTGCTTGGACGTAAACAAGGACGGTCCATTCGGTCTGTGCGGCAACCTGCGCATGAGGGGTGATTGACTTTGCCACCAACGGATTGGTGGACACTATCGACACTAATGAAATTGCCAATAGTAAATTTTTATGAGTGTTGAGAAAAAAAAGACTAGTATGAACCCTGTTCATGGTTATCCCCTTACATTGTTAGAATTTACTGATCCAATGAATTAATATGTTACTACCATGCTACAAAAAGGCAGGATGGCAAGTCAATATAATTTATTAACTGTAAATTATGGTAAGTGGGGATGGGGTATTTTGCTAATGGCCTATGAGGGGTTTGTGTACGGATGCATTTTGATTTTTAGGGATTATGTTAGACTTAGCGGGAGTTTGATATAAATCTGGCGCTAGAAGGAATTTTGTTATGCCGTATGATTTTAAAGCTGTCGAAGAGAAATGGCAGGCATCGTGGAAGAAAAATTCCTATTTTAAAACAAAAAAGGGGTATGCTGATAAAAAATTTTATTGTCTCGATATGTTTCCCTATCCATCCGGTTCAGGACTTCATGTCGGCCACTGGAAGGGATACGTCCTCTCTGACGTATATGCACGCATGAAATGGCTCCAAGGCTATAATGTACTGCACCCCATGGGATGGGATGCCTTTGGCTTGCCAGCTGAAAATGATGCAATCAAGAAGGGAATTCACCCTGATGTTGGCACGCGCAGCAATATTAACACCTTCAAAACGCAGCTTGCCCAGATTGGCGCCATATATGATTGGGACAAAGAGGTTAATACAACCGATCCTGACTATTATAAATGGACCCAGTGGATCTTTTTGCAAATGTATAAGGCCGGTCTTGCCTATGAAGCAAATATGCCCATTAATTGGTGTACTAAATGCTTAACCGGTCTTGCCAATGAGGAAGTGGTCAATGGTGGTTGTGAACGCTGCGGCTCTCCGGTGGAACAGAAAAATATTCGCCAATGGGTCTTGCGTATTACAAGTTATGCAGAAAAGCTTTTGGATGGTCTTACCACTTTGCAGTGGCCAGAAAAAGTAAAACTTATGCAAGAAAATTGGATCGGTAAAAGCCAGGGAGCGTACATTGATTTTGTTAGCGAAAATGGCACAACGCTCACCGTTTTTACCACCAGGCCAGATACCATTTATGGCGCAACCTTCTTGGTTATTGCACCTGACCACGACCTGGCATCATCATTGATTGCCGCGCAATATACCGAGCAAGCAAAGGCTTACCAGCAGGCCTGTGCACACATGATGGAGCGTGATCGCCTGGTTGATGCAAAAGAAAAGACCGGCGTATTTACCGGTAACTACGCAATTAATCCAATTAATGGTAAAAAAATTCCCATATACCTGGCTGACTATGTACTTAAGCATTATGGCACAGGAGCTGTGATGGGCGTGCCTGGCAATTGTGAGCGTGATTTTGATTTTGCTCGTAACTACAACATTCCCATCATTCCTGTCGTCAAACCCTGCGCCAATGCTCAAGACTATATAGCAGCTGATGGCAGCGCTCTTAAAGGATATGAAGGCGATGGCACGCTTATAAATTCTGACCAGCTTGATGGGCTTGATGCAAAAAAAGAAGGCGTTAAAGCTGCTATTGCTGCCCTTGAAAGCAAAGGCCTAGCAAAAGCCCATACAACGTACAAATTGCGTGACTGGATCTTTTCACGCCAACGCTATTGGGGCGAGCCTATACCGCTTGTACATTGCAGTACATGTGGTATTGTCCCCGTGCCTGAGCAAGACCTTCCCATCCTGCTTCCGCATGTTGAGTCGTATCAACCAACCGGTACCGGTGAGTCGCCACTTGCCGGCATTCCATCCTGGGTCACTACAACGTGTCCACAATGCAAAGGTCCTGCAAAGCGTGAGACCAATACAATGCCGCAGTGGGCCGGTTCTTGTTGGTACTTCTTGCGCTATCCAAATCCAGCGTTAAAAGATAAGCCGTTTGATCAGGCTGATATGAAGTATTGGATGCCAGTCGATCTGTACGTTGGCGGCATCGAACATGCTATCTTGCACCTTTTATACGCACGTTTTTATGTAAAAGTGTTATATGATTTAGGGCACGTACCCTTTAATGAGCCATTTGCCCATCTATTTAATCAGGGCATGGTGTGCATGAAATCGCCTATCACTGGGCGCATAGAAAAGATGTCTAAATCAAAGGGTAACGTTGTTAACCCAGATGATATCGTTAAAGAGCTAGGTTCCGATACGTTGCGTATGTATATGCTCTTTATGGGGCCGCCAGAACTTGATACTGAGTGGCAGACCGATTCTATTAAAGGGGTGCGTAACTTTTTAAATCGTCTATGGGATTTCTTGACCACCTCACCGGCGATTCTGCCTGTCGGTGCGCATGCTGACCAGCCATCGGTGCGACGCTTTCATCGTTTCTTAAAGATGTATCAGGATCGATTAAACGATTTTAAAGTGAATACCGCAGTCTCTGCAGTCATGGAATATCTCAATGATGTTGAGCGCGAAAAGCTATCGCTTGATCATGCACTGCTTGAGCAATTCTTAACCGCATTGTCGGTGATGGTTCCGCACTGCGCAAGTGAACTGCTGGAGAAATTGCTTGGTAAGCAGTTAGAGCACAGCAAGTGGCCGGCCTATGATCCAGCGCTTGCACAAAAAGATGCGGTTACCATTGCTATTCAAGTGAATGGTAAATTGCGAGAAACGCTTACCGTGCCGCATGGCCACGACCAGGCAACGATAGAACCGATGGCACGAGAGGCCATATTTAGCAAGTGGCTCGAGGGCAAAACGGTTGTTAAAGTCGTTTTTGTGCCTGACAGGCTCATAAGTTTTGTTATCAAAGATTAAAGGGGCGCTCGTCCTGCCGTGCCCGCCGTAGCCTTGTGCGAAGGCTGGGAGCTTGTCGAAGGATATGAGCGCATACAGAATAGGGTCATTATGAAAATTTTTTTAGATACTGCTAATCGCGAACTCATTAAAAAATGGTTACCAACCGGGCTTATCGACGGGATCACCACCAACCCCTCCCATTTGAGCAAAGAGGGCAGTGATGTTAAACAGGTGATTAGTGATATTTGTGCCATGGTGCCGGGCCCAATAAGTGTTGAAGTGGTAGAAAAAACACCGGAGGCCGTTTATGCCCAAGCTAAGCATATCACCACCTTTGGTGAGCAAGTTGTTGTAAAAATTCCCTGTGCCTCACAGTATTTTCCCGTTATCCACAAACTTGTCCAAGAGGGGGTAAGCATTAACGTTACCCTCGTGTTTACCCCGCTGCAGGCACTTATGGTTGCTAAGCTTGGCGTCATGTTAATATCTCCCTTTGTCGGCCGCTGGGATGACATTGGTGTTGATGGCTTTACACTGCTTGAAGAGACGGTAAATATTAAAAATCTGTATGACTTTGATGCCGAGATCTTGGCTGCGTCAGTACGCTCACCACTTCAGTGGCAGAAGATTGCACAGCTTGGTGTTGACGCTGTAACAGTGCCGCCGGCCGTCTTTGAGCAGGCGATTAATCACCCGTTGACTGAAAAGGGTATGGCTATTTTTGATGCTGATTGGAATAAACTTGGGGTCAATGGGTCGTTATAGGTTCTATTATTATTTTTGTTAAACTTCCAGCTGCACATGCAAGGTCTTGGAAAGATCTACGATGGCACCGGCAGCGGGGTGCTGGTTAATAATTTTGCATTGATCGCATGAATGCTTTTCGGGCAGGGGTTGACTGTGTATAATCTCTGCCCGTACATCATAACGATAAAGCAAATCTTCAATATCCTTAATGTAACGGTTTTTGCAATCGGGCATAATAAACAAAGTCTTATTGCCCTGTGATAGGTAGATCAACACATTTTTATCGCCAAGCTCGTGGCCGAGGCTAGGGTGCTGGGCAATGCACAGCCCTTTTGGATACGGCGCATTAATGTAGACCGGTTGCACCTGCAGCCCCATCTTGGCTAGCTCATCAGTAGCCTCTTTCGCTCGCTTAGTCCAAAGATCGGGCATAATGATCGGTTTTTGCTTGGTCGATATCGTAATAAAAACGTTTTGATTTGGTCTGATCCGCTGGGTAGGGTGAGGAATTTGGTCAATCACCGTGCTCTCTGGCAATAATGCATCTTCCCGTTGTTCCAGCAGCCGGAGGCCAAGGCGGTGCTGCGACAAAATTTGAGCGCACACAGAAAGCGATTTGCCAATAACGCTGGGCGTTTCTAGGTCAGTTTTGTGCAACAGATAGGTAGCCAGCACATAGCCGCTAGCAAAGCCGACAAATGGCAGCAGCCAGAGGAAGTAGCCAAGGCGTGAACTGGATATTTTTTGAATCACAATTAGGCTCGTTTTGAAGCTCAAGGTTAACTAAAAAGGCGCTCGTCCTGAGCTTGTCGAAGGATAGGAGCGCCGTACGCTCAAATGGTTCGACAGGCTCACCACGAGCGTCATTTTTCAATATTAACACAATTTTAGAAGGGATCTATGATCATAAAAACGAGCTTGTGAGGATGCATATAAGCTGGATTCTGTATCCCTAGGCCCTCTCGTGCCTAGAAACGGCAACCATTTATCTATGCGACATACCCGCACATCATAAAGAACAGGAGACTTGATGTGCCTATTTTGTCTTGCTCCGGATGGGGTTTACCCTAAAAATGCATTGCTGCACTAGTGCGTGCGCTCTTACCACACGTTTTCACCCTTGCCATGCCGTAAATTGACAGCCTGGCGGTTTCTTTTCTGTGGCACTTTCCGTAGGCCCGTAGGCCTCCCTTACTTGTGTACATTTGCTGCCGAGGCAGTTTCATGCACCTCGTGAGGCATCCATCCTGTTAGGAGTCCAGACTTTCCTCCCCCTGGCCGTAATGGCCAAAGAGCGATTGCCCTGCATCCTCAAAAGCATCGTATATCCCAGTCCTAGATTAACAAAAAATTTCAAAGCTGTCATTAGGATATTTGACTGCAGATGTAAAACATTTGGATAGATTACCAGATTTTCTGCTAAAAAATAGCCTGCCAAGCAAAAAATAAGCAATATTGGCGATGCATGCAGTAAGGTGCGCTTGCACTTGACTATGATAATAAGGAGGGGGGCGATAAGCAAAAGGCCTAGGCCAAAGCGCTCATAGAGCACAAAATCAAAGAGTAAAAATGCCATTAATGCCGCATACAAAGTGCCATTCATTGCAGTATCGCTCAAAATTGCTTTTGCAATGATGTAATCCAAAAGACTAAAGATGATCGCCTGGTGGAATATGGCATAGGAGATGAAGTCAAGGAAGAGGAGGGGGAGTATGATGATCATAGCGATGTATGTCCCTGCTGCTCATGGCTGAGTTCCACCGGTGCGTCCCCGACAATCCGCCGCTGTTCACCAAATTTCACCACATGCATAACCTTATCGTCCATACGTTCACCCTCAAGCTTCCAGCTCTCCTTTAAACGTTGAAGCGGACCATGAAAACCCTCTAAGCCGAACATAAACGTTCCCCAGTGCATGGGAATAAAGTGGCGGGCACCCAATGTCAAGAATGCCTTAACCGCCTCTTGAGCGCTGATATGTGCATCGTATAAAAGGGTGCGCGGCTCATTAGGACCAATAGGCATAAGCGCTAAAGTGATAGACGGAAAGAGTGTGGCAATATGAGCAAAGTGCTTGTCATAAGCAGTGTCGCCGGCAAAATAAACATTGTCATGGGTTGTTGACAGCATCCAGCTGCCCCAGAGTGTTGTATTAATATCAAACAGCCCTCTTCCGGTCCAATGTGATGCCGGCAAAAAGGTTATCGTAAGTTCTTTGTCGACCTTCGTTACGGCGGCTTTATCGCCCCACATCATTTCAGTGACATGCAAAAATCCTAATTTCTCAAACCATGCCTTGTTGCCCATCGGCACAAAGACACGTGGCTGATGTGGCACTAACGCCCGTAAACTTGCTTTGTCAGTGTGATCGGCATGATTATGTGAAATAACGATAACATCAATAGGTGGCAGATGGTGCGGCTGAATAGGCGATTTAATAAGGCGCTTAACAAAATAGGAAATGTCGCTAAAAACAGGGTCAGTTACTATGTTAAATCCATCTATTTGCATCAAAAAGGCGGCATGCCCAATCCAGGTAACCACAAGGTCCTGGCTCGCAGCCAATGGCAACGATTGATCAATCCACGCTTCGATGCGATGATCACCAAGAAGCACTTTGTTACGTCGGTGACCCTTTAGGCCTTGTTTGATAACACTCCATAAAACACGGGGTACATTTTTAAGACGCGCTATAATTGAATCATGCGCATCGTTATAAAAACGCCCGTTGTGGCGATGTGGCTGTATTTGCTTCACTTTTTTTATTCCCCAATTAAAAATACCCACAATAGGGGATGACCAAGTCGTTTGAAATACCCCCTTATAATATCATGTTTTTGTGCAATAACGAATGGCTATTTTGTTATCACATGTACAACAAAAAAAGCTCTGCGCTTTTCTATGCGCAGAGCTTGAATTTCATTTTATGGGCAGCGTAAGCCGTAAAATATAATGCCATCTATGAGCGACAGAGTGGCACCACTCTTAATTACTTGGAAGAGATTCAAGATATGTTACAATTTCTTTGCGAACCGAATCATCTGGATTTTCTCGTTGCCACTTCTTAGCAATGTTAAGAAGTGTATGCTGGTGAGTTGATTTAGAACTTGGTGTAATCAAGCCCTTATTTCTATTAATCAGATCTTTTAGTGAGCTTAGTGAGTTAGTATCAGCGTCTTCAATATAGATTATGGCATCATTCACCTCACGCCCCAAATACTCGTCCATTCTAGCCACATAGACTGATGGTGCGGTGCCTCGCGTGGTAAAAAAAGGCACCTGTTCAAGATACGTCACAATACGATTGGCTTTTGAACCCGCAGGTTTATTTCTTGCATGATCTATAGCGCCTTCTAAAAGCGTGGAGTTGTTGCTTGTTCTACTCATTTTTTGAATTAAACCATGATTTGCATTAAACAGTTTTTTTAGCTCGTCGATATTTTCTTTTTCAATATACTGTTTAGCATATTCTGCCAAAATTAGGCAATAGGTTTTAATCCTCGCAAAATCGGTCAAACTGATGCTGCCATCATCATTGGCTGATGAGCTCGATGACGATGAACCGGCTTCCCGTTGCTCATTCATGCCATGCACCATAGTAAAATCACTAAAAAACACGTTGCAAATAGCAGCTATGAGTACTTGCTTTACCTTTGACATGATTAACTCCTCGTTATAATGAAAACGTTACGTAATATTTTTCCTGAGAACCATACGGTCCACCTTTCAGCTTTCAGCGTAACCTATTTATTTCAAATAGTCAATAACGATTTTTTATTTATTAGAAATAGTAAACAGTCTTGCATTTTCGCAGGGGACAATACAATTCGCCGCTATAGTAGCACATCCTACACAACTATCACCATCATAAAAAACAGCAAATTGTCCTTCTGCAAGGCCCTGATCATTGCCTTCAATCGTCACTAGCGCCTTGCCATCAGGCAAATATTCCAAGCTACATTGATATGAAGCCTCACCATGGCGCACTTTAACCTGCAAGGCGGTTGATTGTGGCACTGAGAGCGCAATCCAATTAAGGCTATCTACAATAAAGGCATTACGAATCTTCTCATCACTATAATACGAACGAGAAATATACACGATATTTTTAACAATGTCCTTTTTTACCACAAACCACGGTCCACCTGAAAGTCCGATCCCTTTGCGTTGTCCAATGGTATAATACCAAAAACCTTGGTGCTGCCCAACAATCAGTCCACTCTCATGCTCGATCAGGTCGCCAGGCCTATCGCCAAGGTGATGCCGCACAAAATCACTAAATTTAATTTTGCCCAAAAAGCAGATGCCCTGGCTGTCCCGCCGTGCCTGGTTTGGCAGGTTAAACTCTTGCGCAAGGGCACGTACTTGATGCTTGTGCAGATTGCCAATAGGGAACATGAGGCGTGAAAGCTGCTGTTGGCTGAGGTAGGCAAGGAAATAGGTTTGATCTTTAACCGGATCGACAGCCTTTTTAAGCACGGTCATTGAGCCTGTTTTTTCTATCTGCGCATAATGCCCGGTGGCTATTGCATCAAAGGAGTCATCGATTGCTGACAAAAAAGCACCAAATTTAATGCGCTGGTTGCATAACAGGTCTGGGCTTGGTGTTCTGCCAGCCTGCACTTCGGCTATGGTGTAGGACACCACCTGGCTCCAGTACTCTTTTTGCAGCGGTATCACGTGCAGCGGAACGTCTAGCTGAGTACAAATCTGCTCCACAAAATACAAATCCTCTTCCCATGGACAATTGCCCAAGTAGGAAAGTTCATCTTCAAGCCAAATTTTAAGATAAAATGCCTCTACTTCATGGCCCTGATCTTTTAAAAGTCGTAGGGCAACTGAGCTATCAACGCCACCAGAGGCAAGAACCGCTATTTTCATAATACGCTGCCGTTAATAAGGGGAATGAACCATTTTATTTGCAATACCCCTTTATAATACCATGTTTTTGCGTAATAACGAATGGGCTATTTTGTTATCACATGTACAACAAAATAGCCCTGCGCATGAAAAGCGCAGGGCTTGAATAGCACAGTGTTTTCTACTTTTTACAAATTCTTAATTACCAAGCAACTCGGCAATATCCTGATAATTTTTGAGACGCCCATGCTCTCTTGCTTCATGCGCAGCAATCGCTTTAAGGCTGTATCTCTTTCCCCCGGTGGTCGTTCCAGCAGACATATCACTTGGTACAACTAACCCGGCATCAAGCATCCCTTTTACAGCTGAGTAATCACCTTTTTGAATATAAAAGATAGTATTGCTTATATCTTCTTTGCTCGATGCCTCCCTTGATGATGATGAACTTGACGAGCTTGATGATGACGAGCTGGATGGATTGATTTCCTCATACGATGGCGGTGGTGGTAAATGTTGGAACGATGACGAGCTGGATGATGATGAACTTGGCTGATTGATATAGCTATATGCTGGTGGTGGCGGTAATTGTTGAGACGATGACGAACTTGACGATGATGATGAGCTTGATGCCTGGCTCTTTGTATAATTTTCTATCAATTCGGCAACGCCATTATTGTTACTACGATAGGCAATCTGTAACGCTGTATGACCCACACTATTCCTAGCATTGACTTGGGCAAGATTCATGACCTTAAGGAGCGCAATAACAACCCCTTCTCTATTCTCACCCCGGGCGGCATACATTAATGCCGTATTGCCTGACTGATCAGTAGTGCCAACCTCAGCGCCAGCTTGAATAAGTTCTACAACAATATTACCGGCACAAACCTGTGCAGCTACCATCAATGGACTTCGGCCGCCGCCGTCAGGTATATTAACGTTGATAGCCTTACTGTTAATAAGAGCATCTATAATATCCTGTTTTCCATAAGGTTCAGAAAGCGCATATATTAATGTGGTCTGACCATTGGGGGAACCTGCAGCAGTGATCAAAGCGTTTGCCTTAATACCAGGAGCGTTAAGAAGTTTTTTGAGATTACTTACACTAATCCCATGCATTATGGCATCCATTAATAATGAATAACCCTTGCGACCAATTTCAACATTTAGATCAACACCTTGTGCCACCAAATCGTTTACATCAACACCTGCATCAAGTAACTTGATTATATTCTCTCTATAATCAGGGTCTATAAGCTTGCCGTTGGGGTGGGACCGCTTTTCTTTCAAAATAGCCGTAATTAACTTGAATTGAGTCATTCTTTCCGCTAACTTCTTATTGCCGTGCTGCATGCTGTGCACCATAGTAAAATTACCAAAAAACACGCTACAAACAGCAGCTATGAGCACTTGCTTTGACGTTGACATGATTAACTCCTCGTTATAAATAATTAAACGTTAGGGATATTTTTCCTGGGTAGCCACACGGTCCACCTCTTGATTTTTAGCATAATTTATTTATTTCAAACAGTCAATGGTTGTGTAATTTATTTTGAAATAAGCACGTCCCGCCACGCCCACTAGATTTTGTCAAAGCAGCCGTGAAGTAGCATTAGAAGCATTAAGAACGCGTCTTCGTGCCAGCGGACTTGCAAATGCCTTGTCTATTATGTGTTGAACCACCTTATGCAACTGAGATACAATCATTGTTTGCTTTTTTTCCAAAGAGAGGTTAACGTTCCTTGTTGTTTTCATCATTTCCTCGAAATTATCGTCAAGATCACACAAAGAAATTGACCCAAAATTATCATCAGCACGGTCTTTAATGACGTGTATACATGTTGCAAGGCCTTGGTCACTGGTTGCTTTGTTTATTTTCTCAATATTTGCATTAAGGCATCCTTGAAAGTAAGCAATGAGTTCTTTTTTTGCCTCCGTTAAAGCATCTCTTTGCGCCTGTGAAACACCATCCTGAGTATTCTGACCACCAGCTTGAAAATCAGTAATGGTGAGCTGCTGCACCATATCAGTCAGAGCATCTTGAGAATCCTCCTGGTCATTATTATTCATAGCCACAAGCTTATTGGCTAGCATGGCTACAACAATTAACCCACCCAAAGCAATAGTATACTTCATGCTCCCTACTCCTCTACTCAAACAAAAATATAATTAAATAGAATTTATTTAAATTTAATTATATTTGGTAAATTATATAACAAGCAATTATTTTTTTATTTAGAATTTATTTACCCGGCCTGATGCCTTATGGCACGATGAGTGTAATGGCTCATGAGAAAATACTAACGGAGAATCCAGGGGGCCTTGGGATGAAAAACCACATGTATCGTATCACCATACTTCTAGCCGCGGGCCTGGCCAGCTCATGCACCTGCATCATGGCAGCAACACGGCCAGTACCAACAGTGGCATCTGATGTCACAATGACGGCCTATGGCGATCCAACAAAGATTTTTGCTAAGCTCGATGCTGGTAAAAAGCAGATCAGCATACACACAGCTACATGGAAAAATGCCGCTGGACAAGGCACTGCTAATAAACAAACGCCAACTCAACAGCTTACAAAGGATGAGCTACTCGTTCTATGGTACAATGCAACCATACGCAACGACGTTAAACGGCTCACAACTATTTTATCAAGCTATACATTTCTAGTTGACACTATCTTTTCTTACGCGTTGGCTGGCCGGCACGCCGGCATTAGTGCGCTCCATTGGGCTGCCCGTTGTAATGATCGCTCCATGATAGAATTACTATTGAAACATGGTGCTAATCCCAACATCCCTGATGAACGATATCACGCGGCACCACTACACCATTTGCTCAAGGCGCATGCCAACACGAGCACGCCAACAATGGTTGCCCAAAACATAGCACTGTTGCTCAAGGCTAACACCAAGCTTAAGCGGGAATCAGATGAACTGGACAAATTCATGCCAGATATCAGCATGTTAGAAGGTTTTCTAGACGCATATCATGGAGAAAATAACGAAGCCGTCACTATCGTTCTTGAAGCCCTTAAGGCAATGCATTATACGGTACACGAAGCAGACGGCTGTTATAACATTCTTAACGTATCAAGTTTGTCGCAGCAAATAGCGGCCCTTAACTTAAATGATTAAGCTTATCACCGCCGCATTGAGCAGACTGACAATGGTGCCACCTAAAAGCGCCTTTACCCCAAGACGGGTTAGGGCAACACGTTTTTCAGGACACAGCGCGCCAATACCGCCAATCTGTATGCCAATTGAAGAGATGTTGGCAAACCCAGCAAGTGCATAGGTCACCAGGACCGTGCTACGCGGATTTAGGTCCATGGTAACCATAGAGCTGTACGCAACAAATTCGTTGATCACTATTTTTTGTCCTAGCAAGGCGCCGGCCGCCTGGCAGTCATTGGCGGGGATTCCAATAAAATATACCACCCAGTAAAAAACCTTGGCCAATAAAAAATCCATAGAACAACCACAAATTTTAATCAGGATGGCGTTCACCATTGCCATAAGGCCAATGAACGAGATGAGCATGGCGCCAACGCCCACGGCCATTTTTAGCCCATCAGTGGTGCCGGTTGAGATGGCATCAAGAACGTTTGCCGTGGCACGTGGTTCTACTTCGCTCCGATCATCCCGAGTGCCGAGCTCTGCGAGGTGTATTGAGGGACGTAGGGCAGGCGCTACTGCGCTCTGCGAGCTTGCCAGGGCAAGCGCTTCCGTCTGCGGGATCAATATCTTAGCGATCATAATTGACGACGGAATGGCGATAAAACTTGAGGCCAACAGATGAACTACCGGCACGCCCATCAAGCTGTAAGCTGCCAAAAGTGAGCCGCTGAGGTGCGCCATGCCACTGACCATAATAGTCAACAGCTCTGAATCGGTCATGGTGCTCAGATAATTTTTAATCAGCAGCGGCGCTTCTGTTTGTCCAAGGACTGTATTGGCGGCTACCGACAGTGTCTCAGCGCCCGATGTGCCCAGCAGCGGGCAGATACCGTAGGCAATAACACGCACCATGCATTGCACAATGCCGAAGTGGCATAGCACGCCCATTAATGCCCCAAAGAAAATAAATACCGGCAAGACTTTCAAGGCAAAGACAAATCCCCACGGACCATCGGCCTGCACTAAATTACCAAACATAAAGGTCAGCGCCTGCTGTGCAAAGCCAAACAGGGCATGAATGCCGGCGGCTATTGCGTCAAAGAGCACAATACCAATCGATGTTTTAAGAATAAATAGGGCAATGGCTACCTGAAGACCAAGCGCTATAGCTACCTGGCGTAAACGAATAGCTCGCCAATTAGTGGAGCATAGCGTGGTGAGGGCAAGAAGGCTTACAATGCCAACAATGCTTATGTAGTGGTTGTCTTGCAAAAACCATGCAAAAATAGTGTTCATGGGCGCCCCTTGCTAAACAATGGTCTGGGCGCGACGCTGCTCACGTTCCCACACAATGAGTGGATTGAGCAAGTCGTCCATATCACCTTCCAAGACCATATCAAGCTTTTTAAGCGTCTCTTCAGTGCGATGGTCGGTAACGCGGTTTTGAGGAAAGTTGTAGGTTCTAATCTTTTCAGCCCGATCACCGCTACCCACTTGTTGCTTACGCGCAGCACTCATTTCTGCCTCTTTTTTCTCTTTTTCTAGAGCAAAAAGGCGCGCTTGCAAAAGCTTCATTGCGCGTGCCCGATTTTTAATCTGAGAACGCTCTTCCTGGCAGGCAACAACAAGGCCTGATGGAATATGGGTAATGCGCACCGCCGAGTCTGTTTTATTAACGTGCTGGCCACCAGCACCGCTTGCACGGTAGGTATCAACACGCAGATCGGCAGGGTTAATGGAGACATCAACATCCTCGACTTCGGGAAGCACTGCCACGGTAACGGTAGAGGTATGAATGCGCCCGGCCGCTTCTGTTTTAGGTACACGTTGCACACGATGCACGCCTGATTCAAATTTTAGATACTTGTATACCCTTTTACCTTTAACGTGAACGATCAGCTCCTTAATGCCACCAAGGTCGGTCGTATGTTCATCGGTAACAGAAACCTCCCAGCCTTTTCGCAGGGCATAGTTGGAATACATTCTAAACAGGTCATAGGCAAAGAGCGCCGCTTCTTGTCCCCCTGCCCCCGCTCGAATTTCTACAAAGACTGAATGGTCATCTTGTGGGTCGCCGGGGTAGAGAATATCTTCAAGTTCTCCGGTTAAATCGTCTTTTTGGGCCTGTGCAGACTTGATTTCTTCTTCATAAAGCTCTTTTAGCTCCCCCTCACTTGCATCACGCTCTTTAGTATTCTCCTGAACAGCCTTGTCCAAGGCCTCGATTTGCTTATTCATATCAAGCAGTTGGGCAAGATGTGACGAGCGTCGCTGCGCTTCGATGCGCGCCTTTTGCTCCAGATGCGCATCAGCAAGCTTTGCAAGCAGCTGGTCATATTCGTCTTGTAGGGTTTTCCAATTAAGCATAATAAGTGCACCGTTTGTAAGGGGATAAAAACGACAGGCGTATGTGATTCTAGAATCACATACGCCTGTCTAACCTGGTCAAAAATAACTATTTTTTCTTATTTTGATCATAGCGAGCTTGGAACTTCTCTATGCGACCAGCAGTATCTACAAATCGTTGCTGACCGGTAAACAGTGGATGACAGTTTGAACAGATATCAACTTCAATCTTTGCTGTTGTTGATGTAGTTCCAAATGCATTGCCACAAGCGCAACGTGCGGTTACTTCATTAAGTTTTGGATGAATATCTTTTTTCATGATCGGGCCTTTACGTTATACCATTCACTTTTTGTCGTTTCTTAAGCTCATCGATAATGTGCACTTGCTCAATATCTTCGCCGCGTACATGCCCCAAATGGTAGGATGCAAAGTCTGCCCATAGGATCATATTAAAAACTTGGCTCTCAAAAGTATTCCCAAAAACTGGCGATTTGTAAAGCCCAACCCCTTTTTCCTTTAAAATATCCCCTATACTTTGTACCGCCATGCTTAAATGGCCTGATAAAAAGTCAGTTTGAAAAAAAAGAACGCAGGTATCGACCTGAGGCTTGCTAAAACCGACAAGCAAATTGTGTGTCAGCTCAGGGAAAGTATTGTACACCGCCTGGACTTTAGCATTTTCATTAAACTGCGTTGTCGCCCGGTAAGCAGCAGCCGCACTATCATCAGCAATGCCCCAGACATGGAACCATTGCCTAAAGCCAACAACGGTTAAAAAGTCATCAAAGAAATCCTGTTGCTCAAAGCACGGCGCGTAGGTTTGTGCCTGTTCGATCCATTCTGCAATCATGGCATTGCCTGGCAACAGGACCATCGCATCAAAGAGCGCACATACAAGCCCCAAGGTGTGTCCCAGCGATGAGCGCGGCGTCTTAGATTGTGGCAACAGCACGCATGGCAGCCCTTTAGCCCCAGCAACTTCTGCAGCCCGTCCCCCATGGCTTATCACCACGGTGGGAATAAATTTTGCTGTTAATTGCTCCAAAACCTCAAGGGTTTCCCAGGTATTGCCCGAGTAGGAAATCACAATGGCAAGCGTCTGCGTATCAGCAAAGGCCGGTAATGATGGGCCATCTACAATAAAAGATGAGATGTGGGAGCGTTTATCAAGAAAGGTTTTTGCAATACGGCCGGCTATGCCAGAGCCGCCCATGCCAACAAAGGCTATCCTGTTGATGGTATGGTGATGTTGTTTAAAAAAACCTTCGTACTTCTGGTACAGTAGCTGGCCAAGCTCCTGCCCCTCACGTAGTTTAGTTGGCCATAATTTCAATTCGTTCAGCATGAGATCCCTTTCCTTTGTTGGAGCAAAATAAACGTGTTGCAACCTTACAAAGCACCTATCGTTTCCATCTTGACCACAATATGCTTGCCACATGCGCCAATGCCATAGCAGATAATTTTGCCCCGATAACCAAAATCTCGCAGCTGTTTTTTGTAGTCATGCTCTTTGATTTGTTGCAGCGCCTTGTCCGCTGCTTTTTCAAGCACGGCCAGTTCCTTGTCATCTGTTTTTTTAAACTCTACCAAAATTCCGGCATCTTTATGATCGAGCGGCATAAGCATAATATCATAGCGACCATCACCAGATTCGCGATTTGATTGTATGATGTACTGATAAGAAAGTTCAGCAAGCAAGCCAAGAACAAACATGTGTACACTCCGCTCCATATCATTGTGAGGAAAATCATGAAAACTACACATTTTATCGACATATTCTTGTAACAGCATGGCAACATTGACCACATCACCAGTAACCAGCGCCTCAAATAATCTCTTAAGCTTGGCAAAAGAAAATACTTTGCCAATCGCTTTTAGCACAAGATCTTTGTAGAGCATGCCAATCTCTTCGTTAGGCACAGCAAGTGTATAGAAATATTTTCTATTCTTAAAAACATGATCTATTGCTGTAAGATACCCAGTAAACAACAAAAAGCTCCAGGGCTCTTGATCTTCAGTGTCAAGTTCAGGAAGCACGACTCCTTCATCTATTTCTTTTTTTGTTATGGGCTTACCTTCAAGTAGCAACTGCAGTTCATTTTTAGTTTCATCACTTGCTTGAGCGATGGCTCTTGCTACCAATTCATTATCACTGGTGTTTACCCAATAAGGCTTTAACATGCCCTTGGAATCAATACAATTTAAGACCGACCAAGGGTTATATACTTGCGTTTTACCAAAGATGTAACCATTGTACCATGATCTGATGTCTTCTTGATGCTCCTTGAGGTTGTATTGTGTGATCAGCGCATTAACCTCATTATCGGTAAAGCCAAATTTATCCGAATATTTCTCACTCAGTACGGTACAAACAGCCAGATTATTAAGGCCTGAAAATATTCCCTCTTTGGCCGTGCGCGTAATGCCAGTCAAGAAGGCACGATTGAGAGCAGAGTTTGTTTTAAGCGCTGCTGAAAGTAAATCGCGTATAAAACTTACCATATCACCATAATACTCATTCAGATAAGCTGCCACAATTGGCGTGTCGTATTCATCAATGAGCACAATGGTTTTTGTTTTATAATGCGCCTCTAAAATCTCAGTCATAAAAAGTAAACTGTTGCTATAATCAACACTATCAGCAGTTCTACCAACAAGTGCGTTATATCTCTTTTGTTGATCAGCATCTAAGCCATTATACAGAGGACTAAGTGTACGTTTAACCTCCTTTGAAAGCAGCTCAATAATTTGTTTATAGGCATCGTCCCAATTCCGTTTCTTAACATCTTTAAGAGTAATCGAAATGATAGGATAGCGCCCTTGAAGCTCCCGATATTTAGGATCTGTCCAAATATTTGTTTTCTCAAAAAGATACGCTGTTGGTTCCTCTGGATTACGCGGATACTCAAAAAAGTACTTGAGCATTGAAAGATTCAAGGTTTTACCAAAGCGGCGGGGACGTGGGGTTAAAATAATCTTGCTGCCATCTTCCCAAAACTCTTTAATGAGCAGCGTCTTATCGACATAGGTGCTCCCTCTATCAATAATCTCTTTGAAGTCCTCGACACCAATCGGAATAGGCGGCAGCTTAGTCATCATTATGTCCCTCTACTAATAATGATAGGATATGAAATACATTAAGTACCTTCATATCCTATCATTATTTTACGCCAAGACCAGAAATTTATGCATACCAATTTTGACTACTAAACGGATCAAAGTAAAACAATCTTCTTCCCCCGCCATTATTCGGCGACGCCGTCACAATATAATTAAGCGCGTAAGCATTCCCTTGTGGCGACTGATCATGCTACCCTTTTGTAGACAGAATGAATTCGTAGTAAGCTAAATACACAAACAGGAAGGCTGCTATGAATTTACGAAGATATGACAAAGAGTTCAAGCTGAACGCGATAAAATTGTACAAAAATGGAAAAACGCTCATTCAGGTGTCTCAAGACCTTGGGGTACCAGAGTCCACCCTTTACGGATGGTTAAAGCAGCATGAAAAAGAAGGCTCTAAGAGTTTTCCGGGATCAGGCAATATTAAGGCATCCAATGAAGAGGTGTGGCGATTAAAAAAAGAGCTTGATGATGTTAAAATGGAAAGAGACATCTTAAAAAAAGCGCTAACCATCTTTTCAAGAACAAAATAGAGGTTTTTGAATTTATGAAAAAATATGCATCAACCTTTCCAATTGATAAGATGGCAAAAGTATTACATGTTTCACGGGCTGGTTATTATAAGTACTGTAACAGAAAAATATCTGCTACAGCCCAATACGATGCGGTTTTGGCTGAAAAAATCAAACGCATCCACAGCAAAAGTAAGGCAGTTTATGGTAGCCCTCGCATCCATGCTGCACTAAAAAAACAGGGTGAAAAATGCTCGCGCAAGAGAGTCTGCAAAATTATGCGCAGATACAGCATTCAGGCTAAGACACGCAAAAAATGGAGACCCATGGGCAAAGCATCCAAGGACTTATCAAAAATTGCGCCTAACCTGCTTAACCAAAATTTTACTGCACTGGCTGAAAATCTGGTATGGGTAACAGATATCACTTACATAAGGACCAAAGAGGGATGGCTTTACCTATAGGATGAAGTTCGCCTGCCGGCGACAGAGGCAAATATTCGAATTCATTTTGTGTAAAAAAAGGTTGCAAGATCAGTCCTGGCCTTGGCAAAGTGTGCATGCTATAATAACACGAAGCAATAGGCGACCTCGACTTGAACCATAAACATGGGAAAAATAATGAAAAAACAGCTTCATACTGGTGTAAGCGACTATAAAAAACTTATTGAGGGTGGTTATTACTACGTTGATAAGACGCTGTTAATTAAAGAATTATTGACCGTTGGAGGGGAGGTAACG
>Ga0206858_1074_pt1 | contig 29103 bp, 28 predicted proteins | sample Alteio_BWOrgCont_46_FD_152622 | JGI IMG/M metagenome (GOLD analysis project Ga0206858, IMG submission 152622) | Enriched cells from forest soil in Barre Woods Harvard Forest LTER site, Petersham, Massachusetts, United States -... | ecosystem: Environmental > Terrestrial > Soil > Temperate forest >... | reverse complement strand
ATGATTTGCGTATACCTTTATGAACGATAGATAATATTTCACCCGTATTTGATGTGCGGTGGGCTGCATCGTAAAGCTTTTCATACCCAATAAGGCTCATAAATGCACCGGGTACACCGTGGCCCGTACAATCGGCGGCTCCGAAATACATTCCCCTGTCATTTTGCAGAAAAAAATAAAAATCGCCGCTCACAATATCTTTGGGTTTAAACAGTATAAAGCTTTCAGGAACTATTTTATTTATTCGTTCAGGCTCGGGTAAAATAGAATTCTGTATTCTTTTAGCATAGTTTATACTGTCTGTTATTTCCCTGTTCTTTTGTTCTATATTTTTGTTTTGGGCATCAAGCTCATTACTCAATTTCTTTTTTTGCATATAGCTCCGGTATGAAAATGCTGCAAAACCCATAACAAGCAACAATACAACTATAGCTGAATATGTTATTATTTTCTGCCTTCTTAGTTCATCCTCTTTTTCCGCCGCTTTCTGGTCATCTTCCACCCGCTTTACTGCCTGCTTCAAATCTGAATTCAAAATGTTTAAAAAGGGCCGTATGCCTTTTTGGTATTTCTCATTATATTTAAAATCCCCGTCATTAAAACCCGGATCGTATCGAATTTCACTCAATGGTATCTGAAAAAGTTTGCTCATATCCGCTCCTCCTGCAATCTCTTTATACAGGGTTACTCCAAAATTAAAATCGGTAAACCCTTTTTTTGCGCGCTCTTGGGGAACATCTTTGGTAGAAAAAGTTATACAATTGGTAACATAGCCCGGTTTGGAAAAAGTAAACATATACTCTGTGTCGGCATGCAGAACAAAGCTAAAATCTCCATCGGGCGAAGTGGCTTTTTGCAACAGTATACTGTCGGAGTACAATGCTATAACTGTTCCCGGAAGGGCCCGTCCATTTTCAGTCACTGTTCCCCCCACCTCTATAGACCATCCCGGGGGTTTACCGGCAAATGCCTTACCGGAGAAAAGTATCCCGATAAGTAAAAGGGTTAGGGGCAAAAAATATCGATTTTTCGAAAGCATTTTATTTAAATCGACCGCAAATTTATCAATTAAGGATTACAGAAGTCTTAATTTAGATTTAATAAAATATTTTAAACCATTTATAGATCTATTCCTTTTGATTTTGAGGTAGATGCACAAAGGAATACGCCCACCAAATAAAAACGAATTGGAGGGGTATTCTTAAAATAGCTACCCATAAATGCCTGTCATTGCTTTCCCAGTAATCTATCAGCATTTGAACATGGAGCCAAAGAAAAACAATCAACATTAAAATAATTAAAATAGCGGCTGTTTTTCTTGTTTGCCGGGGTATTAATAATAGCCCGAATACTATCTCGAAAATGCCGCTTATAGAAATCAATAACCTATGCAGCCCTATGTATACTGGCATAATTGGTTCGTAGAAATGGGGGCTATAGAAGTGGTTTAGCCCTGCTAAAAGGTAAAATACGATCATCAAATACAAAGAATTTTTTTTCATGCGGCTATATTCCAACTAACACACTTATCCAGCTAGTTGAAAATTATATGATAAAGGTCATGCTTTTTACTGACATCCATTATGCCCCCTTGCATTTAGATGGTAGATTTTTGCAGATTATTTCATTAGTATATCTGTTATGAGCCTGCAAAAAGATAAAAAGAATGTAGACAGAACAATTTTAGCAATTACCGACTTTACAAGAAGTTCCACGAATACTGTTCTTTTTGCTGCCAATCTTTTTAAAAAATCAAATCTTAAATTTTTGTTTTTGCATTCCTATGAATCCCCAAAAGATTTTTTGATATTCGTTGAAGATATTTTAGCCAAAAAGTCAGAAGCAGGCTTAAAAAAGCAAAGTTCGGAAATAGCGACCATTTTAAAGCAAACGAATTTAGATATTTCAACCCATTCCATAACGGATGAATTAAAAAAGGCCGTCAGTACAATTGCCCAATCGGAAGATATTGATTTAATTGTGGCCGGCATTCCGGCCGATAAATATCCTTGCAGAACCTTGAATAATATACCGATGCTGTTTATGGGAAAAGCCAAGCATCCCATACTTTTAGTACCCGAGGGTAGTTCTGAAAAGCCCGTAAAAAGAGTCCTCACGATTAACCTGGACACCCGCCTGCTGAAAAACACCTTTGGAAAGAAATTTGAAGATATGGTTAATCATGATCATGTTGCCAAACATATTATTTTTATAAATGAAAATATCCAGCATACGGCCCTATCGGCTTCTATCCATAAAATGCTCTCACATGGAGAAACAGACCTCATTATCCTCATTCCTGCTTCCGGCGATAGAATTGACAGGGCCTTGCAAGGGTATAAAGTTCAGGAGCTTTACCCTGCAGTAGTCAAATTATTAGCTATTTAAGTCAAATAATGATACCATTTGTAAAAGATATAACATACAATAGCTTAAAAAAATTATTACCTTTGACAATACGTTAAGTTATTGACCATTCCCATGTTTAGCAAAGAAGCAAATCTAAGCCCGGTTTATAAAATCTTGTTTGAAACAGCAGCCGAAAGTTTGATTGTTACGGATCAGGAAGGGAATATTGTGCTGGTAAATGCCATGACCAATAAAATGTTTGGCTACGAAGACAAAGAGCTCATAGGACATAAATTAGAAATTTTACTTCCCCGGGAATATGGCAAAGCCCATGTTAAACACAGGGAAGCATATAATCATTCGCCCAAACAACGTTCCATGGGAATTGGAATGGACCTATGGGCAAAAAGAAAAGACAATTCAAAATTTCCGGTAGAGGTAAGTCTTAACTACTTTAAAACAGAAGGAAAAACATTTGTAATGGGCCTGGTGACAGACATTACAGAAAGATATAAAGCGGAGGAACAAATAAGAAAAATTAATGAAGACCTGGAAAAGCAAGTGGAGGAGCGTACCAGGGAGTTGGAAGAAAGCAGACGTTTGTATGAAATGGTGGCAAGGAATTTTCCGGATGGCACTATTAATGTTCTTGATAAAGAACTGAAGTATGTTTTTGCTGAAGGCTCCGAATTAATAAAATATGGACTTACCAGTAAAGATCTTGTAGGAAATTATTTTATACCACGTCTTCCGGAAGAAGCGCAAAAAGAAGGGCAGGAAAAACTAGAAGGAGTTTTCAATGGGATTAATTGCACATTTGAAATAGATCATCGCAATAATTTCTACTTAATTAGTGCAGTGGGGTTGCATAATACTGATGGCGATATAGACCAGATTATGGTAGTGATACAAAACATTACCGTAAAAAAGAAAGCAGAAGAAGATATGAAAAATACGATGGAAAAAGAAAGACAATTGAATGAGCTCAAATCCCGTTTTGTATCCATGGCATCGCATGAATTCCGTACTCCATTAAGCACCATTTTATCTTCCTCATCTCTGGTAGAAAAATATTTGGCTAAAGCAGATGACGACCCTGAAACGATAAAGGAAAATACAGGCCGGCACCTTAAAAGGATAAAATCTTCGGTAGGTAATTTAACGAGTATATTGAATGATTTTCTGTCATTAGATAAACTGGAGCAGGATAAAGTGGAAATTAAACCTGTCCAATTCGATATCGTTAAATTTGCAGAAGAACTTATTGAAGAGATACAGCCAACATTAAAAAAAGACCAAAAAGTTTCATATACCCATATAGGGAAAACAGGTCTTTATATAGACAGGCAAATGCTAAAAAATATTCTCTATAATTTCATTTCCAATGCGAGTAAATATTCGCCTGAAGATTCGGTGATCGAGTTTTCAAGCAAGTTTGATAAAGTAGAATTAACGATATCGGTAACCGATCATGGAATTGGCATCCCGGAACAAGACCAGCAACATCTTTTTGAACGCTTCTTCCGCGCCAAAAATGTTACCAATATACAGGGAACAGGGCTTGGACTGAACATTGTAAAACGTTACTCCGAGTTGCTGAACGGAGAAGTCACTTTCAAAAGCAAAGAGGGTAAAGGCACTACATTTAACCTTATCATAAAAAAAGCAAGCGTAAAAGAGCCGGAATTATTAACCGCAAATTAACCAATCATAAAAAAGCAAACGTAAAGGAGCCAGAATTATTAACCGTTAATCAAACCAAACAATGAAAAAAATTCTGTTAATTGAAGACAACAACGAAATGAGGGAAAACACCTCAGAAATTCTTAGCCTTGCCAACTATGCAGTTTTAACTGCCGAAAATGGGAAAGTGGGAGTTGACATGGCAAAGAAAGACAAACCTGACCTCATCATCTGCGACATTATGATGCCCGATCTGGACGGATATGGCGTATTGCATATTTTAAGCAAAGATCCCGAAACAGCAGGTATACCCTTTATTTTCCTTACCGCTAAGGCCGAGAAAAGTGATATGCGAAAAGGAATGAACCTGGGAGCGGATGATTATTTAACGAAACCTTTTGATGATATTGAATTACTGAATGCCGTTGAAACAAGGCTTAAAAGGCTTGAGTTCTTTAAAAAGAATTATACCCGCGACCTGAGCGGCCTTATTACATTTATTAATGAAGCCAAGGAATTCAGTTTGCCTGATAAAATTTCTTCAGATTATAAAGTGCGTACATATAAGAGAAAAGACTCCATTTATCATGATGGTGACACACCCAATTTTGTATATTTTATAAATAAAGGGAAAGTAAAAACCTGGAGAATAAACCTGGACGGAAAAGAATTTATTACAGGCACTTATGAAAAAGGCGATTTTTTTGGACATCTTCCGGTATTGGAAGGCGGAACCTACAATGATTCTGCTGCTACAATGGAAGAATGTGAGCTTGCTCTTATGCCTCAAAATGATTTTCTTTCACTCGTTTATTCGGAACATGAAATATCAGCCCGGTTTATTAAAATGCTTGCCAATAATATTAATGAAAACGAAAAAAAATTACTGGGCTTGGCCTATAACTCTGTTAGGGCACGTACTGCAAATGTTTTGCTTAATCTCTATAAAAAAGGAAAGGATGGCGAAAGCATCCGCACTTCGCGTGAGGATTTGGCAGGAATGGTAGGTACTTCAACCGAATCAGTCATTCGTACGCTCTCCGATTTTAAATCCGAAAAAATTATAGATATTGACGGAAGGGAGATTATTGTTAATAATCTTCCGGGACTTGAAAAAGCGGTGAAGTTTTCCTGACCGGCCATTTTTACTTCTGCAAATTTGCGTACTTTTGGAATATGCTTCCAACCGTTAATCAGAACCTGTTTGCGATTGGAAACTTTTATACATGATTTCAAAAAAAACAAAATACGCTATAAAAGCTTTAGTGGCATTGGCCAAAAGAAAGGATAAAGGCCCTATGACCATTTCTGAAATAGCTAAGCAGGAAAAGATACCCAAGAAATTTTTGGAAACCATTTTGCTTGATTTGCGCCGCCAGGGAATATTGAAAAGCAAAATAGGTATTGGCGGCGGTTATTATCTTTTAATGAAACCGAAAGAGATAGTTTTAACGCGCTTATTAAGAAATATTGATGGCCCCATTGCATTGCTTCCATGCGTAAGCCTGAATTTTTACGAACGTTGCGAGGATTGCAAAGATGAAGTTACCTGCGGGATACGAAAAACATTTATTGAGGTACGGGATGCCACCCTTAAAATCCTTTCGGAAACAACCTTGGAAGATATTTTGAAAAAAGAAAAGTCACGTTAAATAATAGATACCCCGTTACCATCTGTGGTAAGCACATCGCTCATATAATCTAAAAAAGGTCGCATTTTTTTATACGTGTCATTTACTTTTTTTACAAAATCAGGGCTGCACACTTCCTTGTCTGTAAATTCGTATTTCAATATAAATTGTTTGTAGCGCAGCAGGTCAATAGCAGGATGGTCTTTCGTATAACCACGTGGGGCAGAATTTACTTGTTCTCCAATTATCTTTCCAAAAGTGCTGACGAGCGTTTTGTTTGCCAGTAATTTTTTCCACTCGCTATAATTGAGGTCAATGTCCTGCCGGATTCTTTTTAAATCATCCGGTTCCGGGCCCCAAAATCCTCCGGCTAAAAATGAATTACCGGGCTCAATACGAAAGTAATATCCTCCCCGTAATTTTTTTGTCGCTCTTTTAAAGCCTCCGCTCCAGTGATTGCTATAGGGTGTCTTGTCCTTCGAGAAACGCACATCTCTATAAATACGGAATAGCGATTTTTTTCCCGATTCGGTTTCTATTTTGTCATGCTTGTTCATTTCTGCCAACAGTGCATCGGCAAATTCTATTATGTTTTCATGTGCTATTAGATATTTGTCTTTGTGCCCGTTAAACCAATCGCGGTTATTATTTTTAGAAAGCGTTTTTAAGAATTTGATGGATTCTTCATGTATAATTGTCGTGGCCATATTTTTAACTTTACTTACAAAGATAAGTTATTAAGCATCTGAAAAAACAACGATTTGTTTATTAAATTCTAAATAATTCAACATAATATTTATAAATATAATTCACTGTAAATGAGAATATTAGATATGGTCAAGTAAAAATAAATTTAAATATCTACTTAATTGATAGATTTTATATACATTTGCGTCCTCAAACAAAAATAAGCCATGAACAAAGCATCTGTAATTTGCCCCGTATCGGAAGAAAAAGTAAATGAAAACGTTGTACGCATTATTGCATTCTTCACCATTTTAGTTGTATTGGCGGGTGTATATTTTAAATCCTCCATTGTAATTGCCGCTATAGCAGTTGATTTTTATTTGAGAACATTTACAAGCGGTACTTTCAGTCCGCTGAAATATATTTCAAAAAGATTTTCAAATTATTTGGTCGCCTCTCCAAAACTGGTAGATGCAGCTCCCAAAAAATTTGCCGCAGGCATAGGGTTTCTCTTTACGCTTTCTATTGCAGGCCTATTGTTATTTCATCATTATATAGCGGCTAATTCATTAGCAGCAGCATTACTTATTTGTGCGGGACTGGAAAGCTTCAAAGGCTTTTGTGTGGGTTGCCTAACCTACACATATATCGTTTTACCTTTCTTATCTAAAGAAGATTCAGAACAAACAACTATTTCAATTAACCTTTAAAAAAACAAAAAATGTCATTAAGATTAGGGGACATAGCTCCCGATTTTACAGCGCTGACCACAGAAGGTCAAATTAATTTTCACCAATGGCTGGGAGACAAATGGGGAATACTCTTCTCCCATCCTGCAGACTTTACACCCGTGTGCACCACGGAATTGGGAAGAGTTGCAAAGCTGAAACCTGAGTTTGATAAACGCAATACCAAGGTGATAGCTTTAAGCACCGACCCAATTCAATCGCACGAAGCATGGGTGCATGATATTAACGAAACACAAACCACCACAGTAAATTTTCCAATCATTGCAGATCCTGATTTTAAGGTTGCAAAATTGTATGATGCTATTCATCCGGAAGTATCAGATAAATTCACCGTGCGTTCCGTATATATTATCGGGCCGGATAAAAAATTAAAACTTAGCATCACCTATCCTGCATCTACCGGAAGGAATTTTGATGAGATACTGCGCGTGCTCGATTCATTGCAGCTGACTGCTAAATACAGTGTTGCAACACCCGTAGATTGGAAATATGGAGAAGATGTAGTAGTGGCTCCGGCCATAAAAACGGAAGATATTGCTGCCAAATTTCCAAAAGGACATAAGATTATAAAACCTTACTTGAGGACAACACCGCAACCCAATATTTAATCTTTCCTGTTTTTTTTAATTAGATACAGTGGCCTTTATGGCTGCTGTATCTTTTTTATTTTAAACTATTGAGCGGAAAACGGGGCTCGAACCCGCGACCCTCAGCTTGGGAAGCTGATGCTCTACCAACTGAGCAACTTCCGCTTTTGTATTACAAATATAATAGAAACCCTCTATTATCTATTTTGTATCTTTGAAAAATCTCCTTACCTCAACAAAATGAAACATCCATTATCAAAAGCTTTTTTATTTTTTTTGGCCATCATACTAGTTAGCTTTTCTGCAGGAAATGCCGATAAAGATTATTCCGGATTTTCGGATGACCATTCAAAAACCCAACAAAAATGGGAAAAGCAATATGACAGTTTATTGAGATCAACTGATATTGATTACTTCGTTAAAACTTTGTCGGCACATCCCCATCATTTGGGCTCTCCAGGCGATAAAGCCAATGTTGATTTTATTCTTCAACAATACCGTTCATGGGGATTTGAAGCAAGGGTAGATACTTTTTATGCTCTCTTTCCTACACCAAAAACTCGCCTGCTCGAAGTAATATCACCCACACCTTATAAAGCCTTATTGCAAGAACCGGGCTTGAAAGAAGATAAAACATCCAATCAAACAAGCGACCAGCTCCCCACCTATAACTGTTATTCAGCCGATGGAGATGTAACAGCCGAACTGGTTTATGTAAATTTTGGTGTGCCACAAGATTATGAAGAGCTTGATAAAATGGGAATAAGCGTAAAAGGGAAAATAGTGATTGTACGTTATGGTGGCGCTTGGCGTGGTATTAAGCCACGTCTTGCACAGGAGCATGGAGCTATTGGTTGCATTATCTATTCCGACCCAAAAGATGATGGATATTATCAGGGAGATAGCTATCCCAAAGGCCCGTTTCGGAGTGAATATGGAGTGCAGCGTGGCTCAGTAGCAGACATAACTCTCTATCCTGGCGACCCGCTGACACCCGGTTACGGAGACACTAAAAATGCAAAACGCCTTGATAGAAAAGATGCGCCTGACTTACTAAAAATTCCGGTGTTGCCCATTTCATGGCATGATGCCAAGCCTTTATTGGAAGGTATTAACGGACGCACAGTTCCTGACAGCTGGAGAGGGGCTTTGCCTCTCACATACCATGTAGGCCCAGGCCCTGTAAAGGTGCATTTGAAACTTGAATTCAACTGGAACATTGTCCCCGTTTACGATGTAATTGCCATGCTGAAAGGAAGCGAAGAACCTGACCAATGGGTAATACGGGGTAATCACCAGGATGGTTGGGTAAATGGAGCCGATGACCCTATAAGCGGACAGGCATGTATGTTGGAAGAAGCAAAAGTGGTCGGCGAATTAGCTAAAGAAGGAATGCGCCCAAAACGTACCATCGTCTATTGTTCCTGGGATGGAGAAGAAGAAGGCTTATTAGGTTCCACCGAATGGGCAGAAACAAACGCAGCAGAATTGCAACAAAAAGCAGTTGCCTATATTAATTCCGATGCTACCGGACGGGGATTATTTTTTGCGGGCAGCTCACACACGCTTCAAAATATGATCAGTGAAGTAGCCGGCGATGTTACCGACCCGGAAACAAACATTAGCATTAAAGAAAGAAGAAAAGCCTATGATGTGGTAAATGCGTCTTCGGTTGACGAACAGAAAAAATTGCTTGCATCTAACACATTAAAAACAGAGCCACTGGGTTCCGGTTCCGATTTTTCAAGCTTCCTGCAACACCTGGGTATTGCATCTGTAGATGTTGGTTTTGGAGGAGAAGATCCGGGGGGAGAGTACCACTCTATTTATGATTCCTACGATATGTACGAACGGTTTAAAGATCCGCATTCTATCTATGGAAAAGTATTGGCAGAAACGGCAGGGCGTATAACCATGCGCCTTGCTAACGCCGACATTCTTCCTTTTAACTTTAAGGATATGTATACTACCATGAGCGAATATGTGAATGAGCTGACAAAAAAACTCGAAGATATGCGCGCAACTACAGAAATGACAAATGAACTTTTGAATACTTCATATTACGTGTATGCCAATGATCCGACAAAACCGCTTGTCACTCCCCCGACTAAAGGGGATGTCCCTTTTCTTGACTTTTCTTCCTTGGAAAATTCATTACTTAAACTACAAGAAACCACAGAAATATTCCAACGTGTAGCAGCACACTGGCGAGATTCTTCTTCATTATCCTTACGACAGGTGAATATTTTAATCTATCAAAGCGAACAGAAACTATTGCTCCCTGATGGCTTACCGGGCAGGCAATGGTATAAACATGCTATTTATGCCCCGGGCTATTACACAGGCTATGGAGTTAAAACCTTGCCCGGCATACGCGAAGCTATTGAAGGACGCAGATGGCAGGAGGCACAACAACAAATTACAGAAGCAGCAAAGGTCATTGATGCTTATAATGCTCAAATCAATTCTGCTATGACGGCACTAGTAATACTACAACCACACCATTAATACTTCTATAAAATGAACGATTGGATAACAGTAGCATATAATGTGGGGCCGGTTGAAATGGCCGTATTACAAGACCGTTTTGAAGAGGAGGGCATACCTTTTGTAACAACCGGGGGAAATTCGGCTTACCCTTCCATCTCTGCCGTACAAGGCGGTATAAAAATACAAGTGCCCGAAAGCGATGAGGAGCGCGCATTGGAAATTCTGAAGGAAACGGGTTATTTGGAATAAAGCTACTTGTCCTTTCATTACCTTTGCGCTATAAAATTCTATCGTGTCAAAAAATAAACAGCGGTCAACCGGATTACTCATTTTTTATGTGCTGGTTATTTATGTAGCGGCTCAATTTTTCTCGTGGTCATTTTTCATGATACACCAAAGCCAGGAAATTTATAACGGTAAACTGGCTTTGCTTGGAGCTAATGCAAATCCTGCCGCCCAAGATATGCTGCGAAAAGAATTGCTTGGCAAATATTATATGGTAGCAGGTGAAGGAATCGTCTTTTTAGTCATCCTTGCATTAGGTGTTATTATCATTGGAAGATCCTTCCGCAAGGAAACACAGCTTGTCGCAAAACAAAAAACATTTTTACATTCGGTCACACATGAGTTTAAATCGCCTGTGGCATCTATGCGCCTTCAGTTAGAAACCCTGCAGAAACGCAGCCTTACTCCGGAACAGCAGCAACAAGCCCTTGCCAATGCCATTGATGATACGGACCGTTTAGACAAACTGATTGAAAAAATATTAATGGCAGCCCGAATTGACAGTGGTGAACTATCAATACATATTGAATTTATAAACCTTTCGGAAAAATTGAAAGAAGTAATTGAACAGGTGAATCGTTCCTATCCTCAACGGAATGTTGTGACAAGCATACAAGATAGTGTACATTTAAATATTGATCCCTGGGCGCTTAATTCTATTGTTACTAACCTGATGGAAAATGCTTTTATTTATTCAGCAGCAGATAAAAAAGTGGAAGTTAGCCTTGCATCGGCGCCAAACAGCATACGCCTTTCGGTAAAAGATTCGGGTATTGGAATCCCTAATAATGAGAAGAAAAAAATTCTGGGGAAATTTTATCGTTCCGATACTACGCAGGGATATAAAGGCACCGGGCTGGGATTATTTTTGGTAGATTATTTTGTAAAAGCGCATAACGGAACAATTGAAGTAAAAGACAATAAACCACAAGGAAGTATATTTGAAATTTCCTTCCCAACCATAAAAACAGATGTCCACAAATAAAAAAGTAGCGCTCATAATATTAGACGGATGGGGCCTCGGAGACGGTTCCAAAGCAGATGCGATTGCCAATTCCCGCACTCCTTTTGTAACCAGCCTTTATAAAAAATATGCGCATTCAAAATTAAATACTTCCGGAGAAAATGTAGGTCTGCCTGATGGGCAAATGGGCAACTCGGAAGTCGGCCACATTAATATTGGAGCAGGTAGAATTGTATACCAGGATTTAGTACGCATAAGTAAAGATATTCGCGAAGGAGTGCTGCAAAAAAATGAAATATTACTGAAAGCCCTCAAGTATGCCAATGCCAATAATAAAGCTTTGCACTTGATGGGCTTGGTATCAGACGGAGGCGTTCATTCCCATATTTCACATTTGATGGCTCTCTGCGATATTGCAACGGAAAATAATTGCAAAAGTGTTTTTATTCATGCATTCACCGATGGACGAGATTGTGATCCTCACAGTGCCGCAGGATTCATTGAACAACTCCAAAAGCATATTGCCAAGGGTACTGCCAAGATTGCTTCTGTAATTGGTCGGTATTATGCCATGGACCGTGACAAACGCTGGGAGCGTGTAAAACTCGCATACGATTTATTGGTGAATGGAACAGGTAAAAAAAGTACAGATGCAGGAAAAGCTATACAGGAATCGTATAAAGAAGAAGTGACGGATGAATTCATAAAACCTGTTACTATTACCGATGCAAATGGAACAACTCTACCGAGAATAAAAGAGGGAGATGTAGTAATTTGTTTCAACTTCCGCACTGATAGGTGCAGGGAAATAACGACCGTGCTCACTCAACAAGATATGCCCGAGCATGGAATGAAAACTATTCCTCTACACTATATAACCATGACTACCTACGATGAAAAGTTTCACGGGATAGAAGTGTTGTATCATAAAGACGATTTAAAAATGACCTTAGGTGAAGTGCTTTCCTTAAATGGAAAAACACAGATACGTATTGCAGAAACAGAAAAATATCCACACGTTACTTTTTTCTTTTCAGGCGGAAGAGAAGATGTATTTCCGGGAGAAACACGAATTATGATTCCATCGCCAAAAGTCGCGACTTATGATTTACAACCCGAGATGAGCGCACCTGAAATGACTGATGCTATTGTAAAAGAATTGCAAAAAGGAGAGGTTGATTTCGTTTGCCTAAACTTTGCCAATGCTGATATGGTAGGACATTCGGGTGTTTACAGCGCGATTGTGAAAGCAGTAGAAACAGTTGATACCTGTTTACAGAGAGTAGTGGAAGCAGGATTAGCAAATGGATATTCTTTCATCATTATTGCCGACCATGGCAATGCAGATTATGTTATAAACCCTGACGGTTCGCCCAATACCGCACATACCACCAACCCGGTGCCTTGTATTGTAATAGATAAAGATGTTACCAAAGTCTCCGAAGGCAGATTGGCAGATATGGCTCCAACTGTGTTAAAATTGATGGGTATTGAACAGCCAAAGGAGATGACGGGGAAGGCGTTGGTGTGAAAGGCATTTAACCTCAAAGACCATTCTTTATATGTTCTCTTTGTGTAATATTCAAATCAATTTCGTATATTTGAGTATTAGCTTTTATTTTATAAAACGGCGTTTGAATACACGAAACTTCATTCTATTAACGGTTTTCCTACCTGCAATCTTGTTAGGACAGGGTAAAGATTGTCATGTGAATGTTATGCCTTGTTCAAAAGTTCCATGTTATTTATCTCCTGTTAAAAAAGTTCAGGATACAATGATTACAATAATGCCTGAAAAATGCAATGATGTTCATTTCGATTCTACAAATAATGGTATATGGAAAATTTATTTGTATGATGATACAACATTATTAGAAGTGGTCAGAATTAAATGGGGTAAAAAAAATGGTACAGACATTATATTTTATAATAACAAAACAATTAATGAAAAAGCTACTTATAAAAATGGGAAATTAAATGGTGATTATATTTCTTTTTTTGAGGATGGTAAAGTACATATGAAAGGGTACTATACTACTGATAATTCTTCAGGATTCCATTCATTTACAGGAAAAGAGACAAAATTTTGGGACAATGGGAAGATAGCTTATAAAGCAATATGGAAAAACGGCTCTTATAAAGAAGAGGACTATTGGGATGCCGAAGGAAAGAAAATTGATGAAGAGGAATGGAATAAATTGTGGTGCGCTTGTAATTAGTAACTCATGCTCCGTTGAAACATAATGTTTGTAGCTAATAAAGTTTTCCTTTCAACTTTACAAACTTTTAACTCACTTTATCACCCCCAACTCTTTCCCAATTTTAGTAAAGGCTGCAATGGCTTTATCTAAATGGGCTTTGCTGTGTGCGGCAGAAAGTTGCACACGTATACGAGCCTGGTCTTTTGGTACAACCGGATAGAAGAACCCGATTACATATATACCTTCTTCCAGCAATTTGTTAGCCATAGTTTGAGAGAGCTTGGCATCGTATAACATTACCGGCACAATAGGATGTATTCCGGGCTTGATGTTGAATCCGGCTTTGGTCATTCCCTCACGGAAATAAAGTGCATTGCTCATTACCTTATCGCGCAATTCGGTAGTGCTGCTTAGTAGATCAAGCACAGCAATACTTGCCCCGGTAATTACCGGAGAGAGTGAATTGGAAAACAAATAAGGGCGTGAACGTTGGCGAAGCATATCTATCACTTCTTTTTTACCACTAGTATAACCACCCATAGCACCGCCCAACGCTTTTCCGAGGGTGCCGGTAATGATATCTATCTTGCCCATTACATCGTTGTATTCGTGTGTGCCACGGCCGGTCTTGCCGACAAATCCAACAGAGTGGCTATCATCTACCATTACGAGTGCATTGTATTTTTCAGCGAGCGCAACAATATCTTTCAGATTGGCAATAAATCCATCCATGGAGAAAACGCCATCGGTAACAATCATCTTGAAGCGGTCACCGGAAGCGGCTTTCAGTTGTGCTTCCAAATCTGCCATATCGGAGTTCTTGTAGCGGTAGCGTTTTGCTTTGCAGAGTCGAACCCCATCAATAATAGAAGCATGGTTCAATTCATCGGAGATGATAGCATCTTGTTCACCAAGCAGAGGTTCAAAAACACCGCCATTGGCATCGAAACAGGCTGCATAGAGAATAGTATCATCCGTACCAAGGAACTTGGAAATTTTATCTTCCAGGGTTTTGTGAATGTCCTGTGTGCCGCATATAAAGCGCACCGATGACATACCATATCCATGAGAATCTAAAATATTTTTTGCAGCAGCAATTACTTTAGGATGGGAAGAAAGTCCCAAATAATTATTAGCGCAGAAGTTAATTACATCGGCACCTGTGCTAACTTTAATATCTGCTCCCTGTGGGCTTACAATAATTCGTTCGCGTTTATATAATCCAGCAGTCTCAATGTTTTTTAACTCTGTTTGGAGACCGGAATAAAAATCTTGGTTTGACATAGTATTTGGTTTAATAGAGGACAAATGTAATAAGTAATGGAGAGTTGAAAGTTGAGAATTGAAATTTTTGCCATTTGCGTGAGGGATTGCAGTGAAAAGCCCACAGCAAAGCGAGGACTTGAAACGGAAAGCCCGACCCGAAGTGAAACGGAGGGGCACGCCCAAAAATGAGTTAAAAGGTGAAAGTGTAAAGGTAAAGTGGAGAATATCAAGTCGATTTCACAGTAAATTAACCTAATAAGGGTAAAAGCCCGATAAATAATCGTACCTTTGCAAACTTTTGAAATAAACCCTATATGAATTCTATTCGGAACATCGCTATTATTGCCCACGTCGATCACGGTAAAACAACACTGGTAGACAAGATATTAAAACAATGCAGCCTCTTCCGTGACAACCAGGAATCAGGCGACCTCATTATGGACAGTAATGATTTGGAGCGCGAACGCGGTATCACCATTTTCTCCAAGAATGCATCTGTAAACTATAAAGACGTTAAGATCAACATTATAGATACCCCCGGCCACTCGGATTTTGGAGGAGAAGTAGAACGCGTATTAAACATGGCAGATGGCGTATTACTGCTTGTAGATGCTTTTGAAGGCCCTATGCCTCAAACCCGTTTTGTGCTTACCAAAGCATTAGAAAGAGGTTTAAAAGCTATTGTGGTAGTTAACAAGGTAGATAAGCCAAACTGTACCCCTGAAGAAACCAACGAAGCGGTTTTTGACCTATTCTGCAAGTTAGATGCTACCGAAGAACAATTGGGCTTCCCAACCATATATGGGTCTTCTAAAAACGGATGGATGTCCGACGACTGGAAGAAACCGACCACCAATATCAGTGCATTGCTCGATAAAATTATTGAATATTTCCCTCCTGCACCTCAGCATGAAGGAACTTTGCAAATGCAGATCACCTCGATAGATTATTCTTCTTACACCGGCAAAAATGCGGTGGGAAGAGTTTACAGAGGAGCTATTAAAGAAGGCCAACCTATTTCTATCGTTCGCAGAGACGGAAAGATTGACAAGGCCCGTGTAAAGGAACTTTATACCTTTGAAGGACTTGGCCGCAAGCGCACCGACGAAGTAAAAGCAGGTGATATTTGCGCTGTATTTGGCATTGAAAAATTTGACATTGGCGATACTATTGCCGACTTTGAAAACCCGGAAGGACTGCCTACTATCAACGTGGATGAGCCTACCATGAATATGCTTTTCACCATTAACAACTCCCCATTTTTTGGTAAGGAAGGCAAGTTTGTTACTTCACGCCACGTTCGGGAACGTTTATTCCGCGAAACAGAGAAGAACCTTGCATTGAGAGTAGAGGAAACCGCATCACCCGACGCATTGCTTGTTTTCGGACGTGGTATATTGCACTTATCTATCCTTATCGAGACCATGCGCCGCGAAGGATATGAGTTGCAAGTAGGCCAGCCGAAAGTTATTGTAAAAGAAATTGAAGGCGTAAAATGCGAACCTTATGAAGTATTGACCGTAGACTGTCCCTTAGATGCAGCCAGCAAAGCCATACACATTGTTACCCAACATAAAGGAGAACTGATGGTGATGGAGCCTAAAGGCGATTACCAACATTTGGAATTCAATATCCCATCACGTGGTATTATTGGTCTGCGTAACCAGATGCTTACCGCAACTGCCGGAGAAGCTATTATTGCTCACCGTTTCGATAAATACCAACCTTACAAAGGCAACATACCCGGACGTATTGAAGGGGTGTTGATAGCTATGGAAAGAGGCGTGGGAACTGCTTACTCCATTGATAAATTACAGGACAGAGGTAAATTTTTTGTAGAGCCGGGAGAAGAAATGTATGCCGGACAAATCATTGGCGAACATATTCGCCCTGATGATTTGGTGATAAATATTTGCAAAGCAAAACAGCTTACCAATATGCGTGCCAGCGGCAGTGATACGGCTGTTGCCCTTGCACCTAAAATTGTTTTCTCACTCGAAGAGGCACTGGAATATATTCAGGAAGATGAATATGTAGAGGTTACACCTAAGAGCATACGTATGCGTAAAATTATACTGGATGAGAATGAACGCAAACGCAAAGAGAAAGCGTCTGCGGAAGTGGAGGCGTAATTTTTTCGTATCTTTGTGTATTGAATAAGCAATTCATTTTGAAATGAAGACCATCATCGTAAATGTTCCGGATAAGGATGAGAGCGTGGTTGCAGAACTTTTTAAAAAGTTGCACCTGAAATCGAGAGTGCTGACAGATGAAGAGTTGGAGGACAAGCTATTGGCAAAGTGGATTAAGGAAGGCATGAAAAGCGAAGACGTGCCGCTTGAAAATGTTTACGCCTATTTCCGCAAGCATGGAGTTGATTGTTAAGGGCAGTTTTTACCGCGATTTAATAAACCATTCCGACAAGCATACATTGAACGCCATTTATGGTGCATTCCGTACTATTTCCGAGGCGAAAACCCCGGCTCAAATTCAGCAACTGAAGAAATTAAGAGATTACAAAACCCTTTACAGGCTTAAAGTAGCAAACGATTACAGGCTCGGTTTGGTTATTCGTGGCAACAAAGTATGGGTTACTAGGTTCTGCCATCGCAGCATTTTTTATAAAGAATTTCCTTGATCTATCGGCTTTACGCTGCTATCCCTCACGCATACTAAGTACATAATTAATTAAATAAAAATTAATTTTGTATCGTCATAATCATACAAATGAAAAAGACACTAATTGTTCTTGGTGCTGGAGCCAGTAAATCTATTTTGGATTTCTTTCCGACTGGTATTGAATTAATAATTAATATGAATTATCATTTAACAATAGAAGAGACAACTCCGCCTCCACAAGCAGGGTATGGGAAATACTTATCATCTATGACCAATACTTTGCTGGATGTGTTAGGTTCTAATTACTTTAAGCATATCGCAACGTTTAAAACGCAACTATGGCAACCTGTACTTGATTATCAATTTAGATATCCAAGAGATTATGAAGTTACACCTCCATTAATAGATGCACTTATATCACAAAAAATTAAAGCTAAAGAATTACCTGATGAAGCTAAAAACATTGCAAAATTTATTATTGCCTATTTAATAATTGGCAGCGAGCATGCTTTAAAAGATAATATGACTAAAAAATTTGATGATGAAAATTGGATTAATGTACTTTTTCAAAAATTAAAATCTTTCCAGTTTGATACAATACTTGAAAATCTCCAAATAGTTACATTTAATTATGATAGGGTTTTCGAACACTACTCCCTAAAGCTTATTGATAAATATTTCAATCAAGCATCCATTGAACAGAAGGATAGATTTGTTTCACAAGTAAAACATATATATGGTTCACTAGGAAAATTAACTGATGTAGGTTTTGGGAATAGAAATGATGACATTCCAAAAATGAAAAATGCCTATAAGAAGTTTAACCTTCTTTATGAAGAGAGAAACATTTTAGATGGGTTGGAGAATTCTTTTGAACAAATCTATTTTTTAGGATTCGGGTACGATGAAACGAACCTTTCTAATTTAGGGTTAAAGGGGTTTACTAATGCAACTCATAAGATTGGAACAGGATTGAAATTTGACGAAAAAGTAAAGGAAAATTTATCTAACACATACGGAATTAAAATAGAAGACTTGAATTGCTTAAGTTTTTGTGAGAAATATTTATCCTTTTAAACCCTCGCACCTTCTAAGTTGTAGCCTTTAATACCTATTCATCCTAGTCTCGTCCTCAAACCCTTCAAAGAATTGCTCTAAGCTGATACCAAAGGCCCTTGTTAACTTAAGCAGGCTTGTAAAGCGCAAATCTTCCCCTTGTTCATAGCGGGCATATTGGCTTCGGGCAAAATAATGGTTAAATGCAAAGTGTTCTGCATTTACATATCCCTGCTCAGTGCGCAAAGTTTTAATACGCTTAGCCAGTTTCTCTAAATCCTTACTCGGTTTTTTCCTTTTCTTCTTTTTCATAGCTTGCATTATGTTGTTTAAATTTAGGGGCTACATTAATTGCCCGTCGGGCTCCGACCAAATAAAAGCAATAGTTTGTTGTTTTCTTCAAAAGTCAATGACTTTTCCTCATCCGTCTCCCATCAAGTATCGGTTCCGCCTGGGCGGAAGAAAAGAATTTAATTGCCGGTCGGGTCCCGGTTTGCCCTAATTCGGTCCCCCTAATTCGGGCGTGGCATTTTTATCGAGTGATGCATGTAAAACTTTCTAATGTTCCTCAAAAGTCAATGACTTTTTTGGGTTTTACCCGGACCTGAATGTCACATTTGGCACTTTTGAATGTCATATCTCAAAAAGTTGGTTATCAATACATATCACCTATTTTCAGAATTCCGAATAGCGCAAAAATCGCGACATTCAGCAATGCAAAAAAACTTTTTCTGCAGTCATTAACTTAAAAATAAACCGAAAAGTAAAATATTTTGTAGCGGGTAATAAAAAAATATTATTTTTGTACTAAATCCTGTTAAATATGAAAGGCACAATATTCATTAAAGACCAGATCGGCAATGAGCGTTTTATCGAAGTAGATTTAGAGGCATTAGAAAAGAATGGGGAAAATATAGATGATTTATGCAATAGAATTATTGCAGAATTAAGAAATGACGAAGTTGTAGTTAGCTGGGGAGAGGTAAAAAAGCATGTTCTGGAAAAGGGCAATAAGTAGGTTAATATAAATTTCCTTACTTTGGCTCTTTCTGTTTCCAATTGACTAAAGTAATTATATACACCGATGGAGCATCGCAAGGCAATCCCGGGCCGGGAGGTTTTGGTGTTGTGATGATGTCGGGGAATAAACGCAAAGAAATTTCCCAGGGATTCCGCCTCACTACCAATAACCGTATGGAGTTGTTGAGCGTAATTGTGGCCCTGGAAGCCTTAAAGCAACCTCAATTGGATGTAAACATATTCAGCGATTCCAAATATGTTGTTGATTCCGTAAGTAAAGGCTGGGTATTTGGCTGGAGCAAGAAAAACTTTCATGGCAAAAAAAATGCGGATCTCTGGAAACGTTTCCTTTTGATATATCCTACCCAAAAAGTAAAATTCCATTGGGTAAAGGGCCACGCATCTAATGTAGAAAATGAACGCTGCGATGAGTTGGCTGTAGCGGCTGCACAATCGCATCACCTCAGCATTGACAAAGGCTACGAAAGCAGTCAGGAATAACTTAGGGTTTATCCTGAATTTTCAATAAAGAAATATCATAAACAACCACAGCTCCGGGTGGTATTTTGTCCCTGTCTCCTGCTACGCCATGCGCCAGATAAGAAGGTAATATGAACAACCCCTTATCGCCTAAATGCATTAATTGCACGGATTGATGCACGCCGCTTTCAACATCGTCTTTGCCAACGCAGAACTCCCGTGGCCCGTCTTGTTTAGAATCGTAGCATAGTGTACCATCTAAAAGAGTGATGGTATAAGCTATTTGAACATATTCGCCGTTTCTTGCAAGATCGCCTTTGCCATGTGTATAGATCATGTAATGAATACCCGTACCGGTGGCCTGCATGGCATAACTATGTGCTTTTATATACTGATTTATCTCATCCGCTTCCTGCCGAATAAACATTTTTTGAGAAGGGATTAATTCCTTATTAACCTCCTGTGTATTGGGTTGTGGTTGAAGTGTGCTATCTTCCTGTTGTTGGTTGTTATGGCAACTACAGGCAAAAAAAAGCATTATGAAGAATAGAAAAAAACGCTGCATGAATAATGCTATTTTCCCTTTAATTCTGTTTTATACTCGGAAAGCAGGTTCAGGAATTTCAAAATGGTTTCATCCATTGATAAGTCGCTTCTGCCGCCGGCAGCATTCAGGTGGCCGCCCCCGTTAAAATGCTTTCGTGCAAACTTATTCACATCAAATTTATCTTTGGAACGGAAAGAAATTTTTATTTCTCCGTCTTTTAGTTCGGTGAACAGAGCCGAAAAAACAATTCCTTTTACCGAGATTGGTTCATTTACCAGGCCTTCCGTATCGCCGTCTTTATAGTCAAACCGTTTGAGCTCACTTTGTGTAAGCGTAATAAAGCCGGTTGCAAAATCAGGAAAAATTTTCATTTTTTCCATTACGGCATATCCCAGCAAGCGCAAGCGTATATCCCGGTTATTATCATCTATAAAACGGTGTATTTTATTGGCTTCAGCTCCATGACGCATCAGGTCAGCTACCACATCATGTGTATGTGCTGTAGTGCTTGCAAATCGGAAAGAGCCGGTATCGGTCATAATTCCGGCGTAGAGGCAATTGGCAATGTCTTTATTTATTTTTTTATTGTCGCCTAACATGTTGATGAAATCGTATACGAGTTCGGCTGTTGAAGATGCACCTGAATCATGAAAGATGATATCTGCAAAATTTTCCGGTTCTGGATGATGGTCTATTACTAAGCGGAATGCTTTTGATTTATTTACTGTTTTATCAAGGCCTCCAATACGTTTCAGGGAATTGAAATCAAGGAATACTATTATATCTGCTTTAGCTATTGCCTGATTGGCAACTGTAGGAGTCTTTTCAAAATCAATTACGGACTTGTTCCCCGGCATCCATTTTAAAAAGTCGGGATAGGCATTGGGAGATAGTACAGTTACGGTATGTCCCAGCTTCTCCAGGTAATGCTTCATAGCAAGTGAAGAACCCAGTGCATCACCGTCAGGAGACTTGTGCATTATAATGGCAATCTTAGAAGGAACGCCAAGCGTTTTTTTTACTGTTATATATTCTTTTTCGGTCAACACAATACAATGGCTTTATATAAGATGCAAATTTAGCAGAATTGGGAAGCTAAACTAATTTATCTTTGCCCACACATTAAAAAATACAAGATAAAAATGGCGACAAACAGAACTTTTACAATGCTTAAACCCGATGCATTCGGAGCAGGAAATTCAGGGGCAATTTTAAAGATGATTGAACAGGCCGGATTTAGGCTTATTGCAATGAAAATCACCAAATTAACAAATGATACCGCCGGGGCTTTTTATGAGGTACATAAGGAGCGTCCTTTCTATAAGGATTTGGTAGAATATATGTCCTCGGGACCTATTATTGCCGCCATTTTAGAAAAAGATAACGCGGTAGCTGATTTCCGTAAACTTATCGGTGCAACCGATCCTGCCAAGGCAGATGAGGGTACTATCCGTAAATTGTTTGCAAAATCCATATCTGCCAATGCAGTGCATGGTTCCGATAGTGATGAGAATGCCCAAATTGAAGGAAATTTCTTCTTTTCACATTTGGAACGAGTGTAATTCGGTATACAATATAGTGACGAGCCCCAATTTCGGATGGGGCTTTAAGATGAATGTATTATCTATGCGTGCAAAATAAGAACAGCTTTAATTGATCTGTTCATAACCTGATTGACCGTACTGCGGTTAAATATTCTGTAAATAATATTATGATGACGCTTTACCAGGCATAATATGTCTGTCTTGTTGCTTATAATAAAATTCATAATTCCATCAATGGGGTTACTTTCATTAATGTAATTAAAATCAAGTTGTGTAGTATGAATCAGTTTCTTTAAATCTCCTTCTCCTGCTTCATTGGTTTTCCATCCGGTACTACCTTCTATAATATTCAGTACATTCAATTTTTCTGCTTTTGAGGCAACAACTATTTCATTCAGGCTATTCGTATCTTCGGTTGTGAAGGGTGATTCAAAATCGGTAGCAAGGGTAATAACAGGGTGCATAGAAAACTTGCTTTCCAGTGGAATTATTAGTGTTGGTGTTTTTGTCTTTTCAACCATGCTATTGGCATTACTTCCGAATATACCGGTAATACCTGTAGAGCCCATAGTTCCCATGACAAGCAATTCAACCGGATTAGCATCAATATATTTAGTAATTACATTGCTGACACTACCCACTTCACATACTGTAGATACGGGAACATTTTTAAACGCTTCTGTATCTGTAAATGTTTTTGCCCAATCTTTTAAAGCCTGCCTTTTATTGTTATAATAATCTTCGATATATATGGCACTGTATGTATTATTATTTACGCCTTCATTTGTTCCGATGGCGTGAATGGTGCATACTTCCAATTGCAAAACTTTAGCTAATTCCATCGCATACTCCATTGCATTCCTGGCGCAGTTGGAAAAATCAGTAGCTACTAATATTTTTTTCATTTCTTATTTTTTACAAAGATTATAATTCTGAAAAGTGTTTTTCGATAACTAGACAAATATATGAAATACCATAAAAAGCAAATAGGCTAATCCGATACAAACGGGTAAGGTTAAGATCCAGGCAAGGGCTATATTTTTAAGCGTTCCACTTTGCAAATTTTTAGTGCCGCCAGTTGCGACCATTGCACCGGCAATGCCACTTGAAAGCACATGTGTTGTACTTACGGGTAAACCAAACCAGGTGCTTAATCCTATTGTGCTCGCCGCTATAATTTCGGCAGTGGCACCTTGTGCGTAGCTCAAATGTGTTTTACCGATTTTTTCACCCAATGTTACTACAATCCGTTTCCAACCGATCATAGTACCAAAGCCGAGTGAAAGAGAAATAGTAATAATTACCCAGAGGGGTGAAAAGTCTGTAATTTTTGTGAGATCACTCATAGATGCTTGTAGGGTAGCTTTGTCAGCATCGGGTATAGTCATTTTGGGGTTTGTAACAATAGCTTTAATATTTTTAGTTACAGCCTGAATATCTTTTCTGAACTTGAATGTTCCATTTGCATCGTTAGTGCTGCCGGCTATATCTGCCTGTGCTTTCCTGATTAATGTATCTAATTTGGATAATTCATGACTTGCAGGATTGGCTATTAAAGATTTTTGTGCGACCAGTTGAGTCTTGGTTAAAGAGGAGATTATCTTATCCTGAGGAATATTATGGTCTATAGCAAATGTAGCGGGTAGAAAAGCTATCAGAATCAACATCAATAAACCTACACCTTTTTGTCCGTCATTGCTTCCATGAAAAAAGCTTACCAATGTACAAGTAGTTATTAATAACAATCTTACAAAGAATGAAGGTTTATCATTCTCACCTTGCGGAACATGGAATAGTTTTTCCGATTTTACAAATTTTCTCAGAAACATCATTAATAATAGTGCCGCGCCAAACCCAAATAGCGGCGACATGATTAATGACAGTCCGATTTCTTTTGCCTTATCCCAATTTACACTCCCTGCATAAAAATGTGTGAATGCCAAACTGCCACCAATCATGGCACCAATTAGTGTGTGGGAACTGGAACAAGGGATGCCAAGATACCAAGTGCTTAAATTCCAGATTATGGAAGTGAGCAAAACCCCCAGAACTAAACAAGCGCCTATTTGCACCGGGAGTGCCATTAATTCATTTAAGGGGATCAATTTTAATATACCCATAGCAACTGCAACGCCACCTACGTTAACACCCATAAAGTTCCAAAATCCGGACCAGGGCACTGCAAGTTGTGGTTTTAGAGCTTTTGTATAGATAACGGTTGCCACTGCATTGGCCGTATCGTGGAAGCCATTTACGAATTCAAAAGCCACTACGGCTAACAGGCAAAGGAAAAATATAAATAAGATCCCGCCGCTCAAGTCAATTCCTCCTAACAGAGGAAGCGTAATCATGGAAATAAGATGCATGTTTTTATGTTTATGAGTATTGTGAATTATAAATACATGCGCAAATGAAGCGGAATAAATCGGGATAGCTCAAAAACAAAGGATTACCAAATTGTTAATTTTTTTATAATGATCCCGGAAAATGAAATCTAAGAAGATAAAATTATTTATCGACCTGTCTGTATATAATAAGATAAATTATTTCGTGTTCCCAATTGATTTTATCTCCACCTGCAACCCTTTCAACATATTCATAATGCTGCCATAGTTGAGTTCTTCCTCTTTATAGGCTCCTATATTGAGCGAACATACATATTCCCACACCTCCAAAATGTCCGGTGCTTTCAATTCATAGGGCTGATAGGCTTTATTATCTGCCACCAGCATAAGTAAATCCTTCTTTTTAGGGTTTTTATATATCCTCTTATATACTATCCCTTCCGATTTTGTAAGAAGCACATAAGTAACCCCATCCCTTATTTGGTTGAAGGATTCTACATACTTACACACCACAAAGCTGCCATCGCGCAAAGGAGGCATTGAGTCTCCTTTAATAGGAAAGGCCCTGTGCTTGCCTGCCGGAAGAAAGGGCAACTTTATTCGCTGCAAGCGTTCCACATATTCCGGATCGGCATAACCATTCAGGTATCCTGCCGATGCTTTCATCGAGATAAGTTCTATTTCTTCGTTATTCTCTTCATTTAATATGACCGGGAATAGTAAACGGTTGTTGCCAATTTTCATCAATCCGTCTAAATTAGTTTTGGTAAGATCGCCTCGGAGCAAGGCATCAATAGAGATGTGAAAATAGTTGGAAAACTTTATCAGCATCTCAACAGAGGGTTCGCTTCGGCTCTCCTCATAGGACCCCAGGCGGGCTTTGGTAATGTTTAATCTATCAGCTAATTCTTGTTGAGTGAATTTTTTCAAGTCTCTCAGGTGTCGAATGTTTTTTGCTACGCGTGCCATATATCTACAATTTGTAGGCAAATATAACTAAAATATTTAGGTTATTTGCATTGTTGATGTTTTAAATTAGGAAACGCAGAATAATTCTTTCGGATTTTTTCTTTGTTTCAACAGGGTTAACCAACTGATTATTGGTAAGCCGGTCATAATTGGGGGTGCGTTTGCAGAGATGCACCCTCAAAAATGACTTAAAGATCATATTTAACAGAAATAGGAATGTAAAATAGGACAAGATAAGTGCCTCTTCCTGCTTAGTTGGCTGAAGGCTATTTATTTCAATAGAATTCATCCATATAATACAATAATATGTATTAAAATTATAGAATATTTATTAATATATATTATATTGATTATCAATTAATATATTAACATTGTTAAATTAAATATTTTTTAATATATAAATAGTCATATGTAATATATTTTAATATATAATTATATATGAATTAATTCCTTCGAATAGGCTAATTTTTGGCATGAAGAAAAAATTAGAAACAAGAACCAACAAAAGCGATTTAACACCAAGAAATAAAAGAACTTAAACTGATTGAAAAGGTTTTAAGGACTACTATATGCAGATTGCATATATTTGCAAGCATTCATCCGGTAATAATTTAAACGCGTCAACAATTAATGAAGATTAAAAGAAGTATAGTACTCATTGCATTTAGTGTAATGGTTTGCACTTCCTGTAAAAACAGCCTGAACATTCAGGCTCCGTATAAGGATGTAACGGTAGTATATGGTTTGATAGACCAAAATGATCCCATACATTATTTTCGTATTAATAAAGGCTTTGAGGGTACAGCCAATGCCTATACCATGGCGAAACAATTCGACTCCATTTACTATTTGCCGACAAGTGTTATAACGGCTGTTTTACAAGACTCCAATACAACCAGTAATACCATAAGTACAATTACACTCGATACTACCACCAGTATTCCATTAGGGCCCGGTACATTTTCGTATCCCAAGCAAATACTTTACCAAACTAACGCTACCCTTAATCCTGCTGATTATTATAGCCTCATAATAACAAACACCAAAACGGGTAAAATAACACGTGGTTCTACTGCGCTTCTTCCGGATGTTGGGTTTGTGAGCCCTAGTCCTTATAACCTAACCACTAATGGAGGAACGTTGACGTTAGAGAGTGCGCCATTATTTACGACAATAGCCTGGAACACTTCAACCAATGCACGAATATATCAAATGAGCCTTCTTTTTTATTATAGTAATCAGGTTGGTGGCAGTAGCCCTATACCACAGACACCATTGCAACTGGTACTGCCGGAGCAGACAAGCCCTGTTCTGAGTTCTGGCTACACGATGACGTATACTATTACAGCCCAAGAGTTATTCGCTCTTATAATAAGTTCCATACAACCTGAAACCGGTGTTACAAGGTATGCCGACTCGTTGGGTATTGTATTTACATCAGGTACGGATGACCTTAATACATATGTACTGTTGAGCCAGCCTCCAACGGGTATAAATCAGGATGTGCCTTCTTTCAGCGATGTTACAAATGCAGTAGGATTATTCACGGCAAGGCATATTCAAACCTTTTATAAAAAGATTGATTTAGCAACAATGGATTCGCTTACCGAAGAGCCTCGATTTACAACCGGGACCAATGGCCTTGGTTTTGCACCATAACTTATTTATAATTTTTGCGTAGAAACAGAATATTATTGAAATAAAATGCCAAATTTGAATAAGAAAGAAGTAACTGCGCTTATCAACCTGCTGGATGATCCGGATGAAAAGATTTTCAGCACCGTAAAAGGAAAAATTTTAGGCTTGGGCGAAAAGGCCATTCCTGTGCTGGAAGATGCTTGGGAAAGTTCGGTAAGTATATTACTTCAAACCCGTATTGAAAATATTATTCATCGCATACAGTTTGATAAAACGGTAGAGGCCATTATAGAATGGAAACAAAAGGATTCACCCGATTTGCTGGAAGGCGCCATATTAGTTGCCCGCTATCACTACCCCGAACTTGACGAAGCCAAAATAACGGAAGGGCTGAGACAACTGCATCAGGACGTATGGCTTGAAATGAGTGATCAGCTTACGGCGCTTGAAAAAGTGCGGGTGATAAATCACATTTTTTTTGATGTACACCGGTTTGTAGGCAATACCGAAAACTATACATCTCCTGAAAATTCCTACATCAATAAAGTGCTGGAGACTAAAAAGGGCAACCCGCTTTCACTTGCTATTATCTATTTAACGCTTTGCAAAAAACTGAATATTTCGGTGTATGGAGTTAATCTACCGCAACACTTTGTAATGGTATATATTGATGAACTTATTTTTGCTTCTGAAAACAAGGAAGATAATATAATGTTCTATATTAATCCCTTCAGCAAAGGTGCTATTTTCAGCCGTAGAGAAATAGATATATTCCTTAACCAGCTTAGTATTGAGCCTCAAAAATCTTTTTACTTGCCCTGCTCGAATGTTGAAATTATAAAAAGGCTTGTCCGCAACCTTATTACCTCCTATACTAATTTGGATGAGCAGGAAAAAATAGAAGACCTGAAAGAAATACTAAAGACCTTAAACTCCTAAAACAAGATCAGGTATAAGTACATTAGCATTTACTTATCTATCATCTCTTAACTCATTTTAGTACCTTTGCAAGGAAAAATTGCGGGATAAATGAGTGAAATTAGCGGAAAGGCATTCGATTTTAGAGCATTCCGCAGGATATTGGAATACCTGCGGCCATATAAGGCGCTTACATGGGTTACTATATTGTCAAGCATTGTATTATCGGTACTTGCCCCGGTAATGCCTGTTTTTATTAAATATATTGAGGATACCACCATTAAACTTGGAAATCCTTCAGGGTTCCCATTCCTTTTAAATATGTGCGTGCTGCTTTTTGCAGTGTTACTTGTGCGAAGCGTAATTCAATTTTTGAATACCTATTTTACAAGCCTTCTTGGACAGAATATTATTAAAGATATGCGTATAAAACTGTATAAGCATATTCTTGAACTCAAACTTCAGTTTTTTGACCGCACCCGTAGCCCCAACAATAGCAAGGGTTTTACGCGGTTCAATATCAAATGTAACGCCTTTTAATACATATTCATCGTTCGTATATGCAAAGTAAACATCTTCGAATTTTATTTTACCTTGCAGTTTGGCAGGAGAAAAATCGCCGGTATCGAAAATTTTACTTTCGGTATCGAAAAGCTTGAAGATGCGCTCAGAGCTCACCACGCCCATTTGCAGGGTATTGAATTTATCGGAGAGTTGGCGTATAGGGCCAAAAAGTGCACTTATAAAAAGCACAAACTCGGTAATAGAACCGGGAGTTTCTGTTTGGTTTAAAATGCCTGTGGTTCCCCACCAAACAACTAATCCAATAGAAATGGAGGAGAGTATGTCTACTACCGGAAAAAAGATAGAATAGTACCATATAGAACGGATATTGGCCATTTTATGGCTATTGTTTATCTCTTTAAATTTTTCCAGTTCAACTTTCTCCCGGTTAAATATCTGAACTATGCTCATGCCCGTTATGTGCTCCTGCACAAAAGCATTCAGCCTTGCCACCTGCACTCTCACATCTTGAAAAGATGCCCGTGTGGCACGTTGAAAAGGTATGTAGCAA
>Ga0206858_1073_pt1 | contig 29258 bp, 19 predicted proteins | sample Alteio_BWOrgCont_46_FD_152622 | JGI IMG/M metagenome (GOLD analysis project Ga0206858, IMG submission 152622) | Enriched cells from forest soil in Barre Woods Harvard Forest LTER site, Petersham, Massachusetts, United States -... | ecosystem: Environmental > Terrestrial > Soil > Temperate forest >... | reverse complement strand
CGAATCCACAGCAACCGCAGAAGCCACGCTGGTCTCAAACCCAGGATATGGATAATAATTTGTCCATCCGAATGACCCGTCCGAATTCAGTTTATAAGAATCATAGTAGTAACTATATGTTCCGCTGAAAGCATATGGCATCTGGCCTGTCACAAAAACGTCCTGCGCTATATCCACTGCCAGCCCATGGGCTACGCCACCGTTGAGGTCTAGAGACGCGGTCCATATGTTGCTGCCACTTGCGTTATATTTCAACATCGTGTAGCCAACATTACCTGGACCGTTGGCGAGAATATATACATTGTTTACGCCATCGAGCGTGGTACTTTGCACAGTCGCGTAACCTGTATTGAAACCCGAAGTCCACAACTGATTGCCATTGGAGCCGTATTTAATCGTCAAAATCTCAATTTGATAAACCCACTCATCCGGGTCGCCCTCCCTGCCAAAAACATTTGTACCAGACACGTAGATGTTATTATTCGAATCTATGACAACGGCTTGGCTCCCACTTGTCAAATAGGCGGGAGGATAGTATGCCGTCCAGAGATTACTCCCGGCGGGGCTCAACTTGACTGTGCCAAAGGTCGTAGAGATGCCGGTCACCACTGCGTTGCCCGCACTATCAACAGCAAGAGCCGAGCCAGCGTAAGGAGCGGTCCAAAGCTGATTTCCGTTTGGATCGTACTTCACAGTCCAAGCATTTCCTGTCACGAAAACATTGTTGCTGCTGTCAACGGCAAGGGCAACCGGCGTAGCCGACGGAAAATTGGTTGAATCATACCTTGTGACCCATACTTGATTGCCATTGGAGGCGTATTTGATGGTGACATATCCAAGGTTGGTATTGGCGTTCTGAGAAATGCCGGTAACGTAGATATTTCCGCTTGAATCGAGAACCATTTTCACAGCTTGGTTGGTGCCATTCGTGATGCCGTTGTTGTAGCGGGCGACCCAGGCTTGCTGGATTTGCGCCGGGCAATCATTGCCAAGAAGAGTGCATCCTAACAGAATTAGTGTGACGGCGCAAAGACGCCCCGCTTCCTGTGCTTCAATATTTACAGTTTTCATAAAATCAGTTGCCCATGTGGACGCTGGATGAAATTGGGTCCAAGAATGGCAGCGGGATAATATTCAAGTTGGTGTCCACGTAAGTGTTGCGGTCCAAAAACCAGCCGAAGCTATTGGTGTACGGGAATTGGACATGGAAGGTAACGCCTTCTCCAAGGATATTGCCGAATACTTGCGCCGAATTGAGGGAATCCGCCGCACTGCCGTAGCCGATACTGTACCAAGCTGCCTTGGAAAAATCATTATTCAGAATAAGCGCAGCGACGTTGGCTGATATGAAGTGAACTCCGCATCCACCGGAAAGAAGCGTGTTGCCGCAGACATTGGCCGAAAGGCAGCCTGGAATCGATACGGCTGCCCCAGGATACTCTCCGGGCGCGGAATACGGTGGGTAGAGCTGCAGTACGTTGCCTGAGAAAGTAAGAGAATATGGATGTGGCACGAAGCCTACTGATCCACCCAACTCGCCATCTCGACCTCCATATACTGCGTTGCCAATGAAACACGTGGAGTAACTCACGGGGTTGGTTCCGAGCAACGCCGAATTATACGCCCAGGCGTTCAAGGCACAACAGGAAGGATCATTGATTAGATTGCTGTAAGTGTTCCCGACCACCGCATTTGGCCCCGCGTTGAGTTGAATTGCTTCAAAATAATAGTTAATAATGGTATTGCGAGCTATGAAAAAATTGCCGCCTTGTGGCAAATAGACGAAACCAGGCGCGCTGTAAAAACTGTTGTCGGCGCTGAACGGGCCAAGCGGATTATTGGCGTCCGGCGCGAGGTTGACGTTGCCGTTACAAGTGCAATCCATGACTATGAGGTTGTTGCTTACAAAAGCAAAAACGGCTACGTTGCCGTAATTGGTATTTGTGCCTCCCCATAAGATGAAATCGCAACCACGAATCATTACGTTGCTCACGCAGGCATTGTTTCCGGTTGGCCCAGGTATCAATATGGGATTAAAGCCGTAGAGGAATTGACAGTTTGTAATTAGAATATTGGCAGCACAATGCGTGCTGTCCTGCCCATAAAAAACCGTTGGAGAACCAACTGACCAGGCCGCGCCTCCTTGAGCCAATCCGCCAGGCACATAAGTGGTCTCATTCGTGTTCGTGACCGCCAAAAGAGGCTGCGCTTGGATTGTCATGTCGCGGAGCGTGAAGTTTGCGCATTGGGCCAGTCCGAGAGGGCTATTTCCGAAGCAGAAAAATGTCGTAGCTCGATTGTAGGCAATCAAAGTTGTGTTGGTCTCTCCCGTGCCAGCAATTTCAATGTTGTTGGTCAATATGTACACAGCGGCATTTTGATAGGCGTCATTTGTTTCATTCGGGAAAGCCTGTGCGACATAGTATGTTCCAGGATTGGTAATGGACACAGTTCCACCACCGTTCGACCCAACGTAATTGACCGCATTCTGGATCGCGACTGCATTGTTGGAGGCTGTGATATAATCCGTTCCTGCCGTCAGGTTCACGTTGCTGCTGGCCGAACCGACTGTGGGCGGCGGCCAATAGGGATATATGGAGATGTAGTTGAACCGGCCCACTTTTCCCCCTGCGTCGTTTGTCAGGCAATGGAGTGTCATCGCGGTCATATTAGTGGTCAAATATACCACGTTTGTGAAAATCGTCCAATTGGTTGTGGTGATGGTCAATGGGCCTGTGCTGTTGGAAATTACAGCACCGTTGGAATTCGTAAAGGTCATTACGCCAGCATTCGTAAAGTCGCATTGGAAGACGCCGCCAGTATTGGGGCCAACCGACTCCGCCCGCACCTCGACCATATAGGGCTGTGATACAAGCACGTTTATGCTGTATTTCGCCCAGTCGCCAGCCTGAGTCTGGTCCAGGCAATAGCCACCACCCAACTCATTAGTACAAGGGGAGATGAGCATACCGGTCGGTCTATAGGAGCTTGTAGGATTGGAGGCGGCATTGGAGTAGCCGACGCCGGGACCGCCCATGTCGAATTGCTCCGCTTCAATTGTCCCGGTGATCACGACAGGGGTGCCCAAAAATGGGCGATTAGTGCTCAAATGAATATCCTCCAAAAGGTCCGGAATTCCATCCAAATCGGTGTCCACACTGGCAACGATCTGGAAATTGGACGAAATTTCGCTGGCCGGTAGTTGGTAATTGAATGTCTCCATTTCTTCAAATTGCCCGTTAATAGAGGCACTATAGGCCGTGTTGTTGCCGATGACCATGCCTAATTGGCGGTAGGCCAACCTGGGCCAATAGTTCGTAGAAGGCGTGTTTGAGTAAGCCAAAACGCCGTTGGTGTAAAGCGCAACAGAATTCGTGCCGTAAGTAAGCACAAACTGAGTCCAGTTGCTAGAACTCAGGTTGCAAGAAACCCAAAAGTGAGTTGTCGACACTCCATTCGACCCTGTAATGAAACCGACTGTGCTTGCGTCCCCAAGCCATAATCCCCATTGATCGGAGAGGTCCGGGGCTCCCACGTAAACAAAAGGAGTATTCGCCGCTGCGCCACCGCTGTTTGGCTTGAACCAGAATCGTAATGTGCCCTCGCGGCAATTGATGTTGGCCCAGCCGTTACTCCCGACATCCGGATATGTGAGATGGCTGTTCGCGGCACTGTTAATTACCAGGGCCGTTCCGCTCCAACTCGGAGCGAGAGCGACGTCCTCCACGGAAAGTGGAATCTGCCCTTGTTCTGCATACAGCAGCGGAGAGTCAAATCGCCAGTAACCCAAGCGATTCGAGGCGGCATTGGCTGCATTGGTCGGATTGCCATCCACCAGGAGTTTCAACAGATCACTGCGACCATCGTAAACAGTGTCCTGCATCACGTTCGTGATACCATCGTAGTTCGCCCCTGCAAAGGTCGGGAAACCAGCGGCCACTTCTTGCGCTGTCAACGGGTAGTTGAAGGTTTCCAGGTCTGCCATTTGGCCTATAATTGGATAGTTCCCATACTGGTGGCTGCCGATGGAAAAACCATTGTTGAGTCCCGATGTCGGAGGATAAAAAACATTTCCAAGTCCCACGTTACACATGTACACGTCGTTGCTGCATTGCGGCCAACCGGCCGTGGCGAGCAAAACCCCATTTGTGTAAAGGGCCATGTTAGTTGGACTATACGTCAGAACCATTTGATACCAGAGATTTGATTGAAAAGTGACCGGCACACCATTATATGCTCCGCTCTTGAATGAATACTGTTGAGAATATTCGCGGGAGTTGGTTGAGGAGCCAACCGTGATTAGACTGACGCCAGTCCCATCAACAGCGTTCTGCATCGCAAAAGTCCAATAATCGTCGCCAGAGCTGGAAGACTCCTGAGTTGAAAGAAACGTGAATGCACTGGTCGGCTCGGAGGAGTTTGTAGTATTCCAGTTCGGCTGGAACCAAAAGCGAATTGTGCCGTTGCCTGGGTTGAAAAAATTGCTCCCGTTGGTGTTTGCCGGATAAACTAACTGGCTATAGTTGGTGCTGCTATTATTGGTAATCACAAAGGCCTGGCCGCTCCAAGCATTCGTCAGAAAAACATTGTTGCTCGTCATAGCTGCAATCGCTACATTGGTCGAACCGAAGTTCCAATACCCGAGGCGCACGTTCGGCGGGATCCAACCGAAGATGTCGGCCCCTTGGTTGTAAATGGCGAACGGATTCAGCGTATCGGCCACGTTCAAATCTTGTGGATAATCAGGAAGCCCATTGCCATCGGTGTTCAATGGCACGCCGTCGAGGTCAGTTGCGACGTAATGGAAGCCAATACTGACCATGTTCGTGCCGTCAAAAGTGTTATTGGCGGTAACCGTGTAATAGTTGAGGCCTGCCGCTACCGCAGATTGGCTCCCTGCGTAGATCAAATTCGTTAGATTTGTAGGGTAATAGTAATCGCCTAATGCCCCGGCCTCGTAGGCCGGACTATTACTGAGAATGATCTCTGGCGCCAAGACACCATAGTTTGTCGTGACGTAAGCGTTATTGCTGCAAGCAACAGTCATCCCGGTTAAATTCCAAAGAACGGTTCTGTCGAATAGATTATCGGTAAACGTCCATGAACCCGTAGAATCAGTCATTAACGCGAAACCTCCACCAAAACACAGGTTGTTGTAGAACTCAAGCTGTGCCGAACCCCCTAGCGTAACGCTAACCCGATGGAATAAGCAATTAGTAAACGCAAGACTCGCATTCCACCACTCTAAATATCCGCCAAAGAGCTGGCAATTCTGGAATTCGGCAATGCACGGATTGGACGTCCCACCCTCACTTGCGATCACAACGGTTCCAGCCGGCACAGAGCAATTCATGAATCCAAAGTTTAGGATGTTCGTACCGTACTCAATTGCTTCAATCGTATAATTGTAGCCAAGCAACGACTCTTCTTGGACGACGTTGTAAGCAACAATCCAATTCGGTAGCGAGGCCGTCCCCTGGCAGGCAAGTCCACCAGACCATTCCACGTAAATCCCATTTGTCGGAAGCGTGGCAATGACAGTGCCGGGTAAAAGCGTCAGCACTCCGTTAGAAACAACGCTGTTGACTACTTCGTAGTCAACAGCGTCGTAATGGTATCCTCGGTCTAATCCATTCCCTGGCATAACCCAATTAGTGTCCCTTGTCACTTGAGGCACGAGATTGGTATTCGCCGCGATAAGAACATTAGAAATCATTGTGGGCGGATGAGTGGTCGCATATTGAAAATCCGCCAAAAGGACAGGATCAATATTCGTCGTGCCAGCATTCAAATTAGTGCTGGAATTGGCTAAGTAGTAATTTCCGCCCCCTACGTTTGTATAAACGCCAGTCCCGCTGGAAACAACCGCGTTATTTGCTAACGTAAAATAATCAATGCTGTTATCTACCGCAGTCAAAACGCAATTAGTGAGACCGCCGCTGTAAGAATTACCGTATGCTGCATACTGCGTCACGGCGAACGTGCTACACGCATCTACCGTCATATGTTCGGCATTGACTCTTATTTCCCAGCCTGCCAGCATCATTTGGCAATTGGCTGACAAGATGTTCTCCATGGTGACGGCAGTATCCCACCATAACGCAATGTTGGTGGTGCAGTTAATAAATTGACAATGCCTGAAAATATGCGAAATATCATTCCCGGAATAAAACGCGTTTGTCGCGTACGAGAATCGGGCGTGTTCGATAAGCACATTGGAATTTGTGGAGTTCAAGGCCGCAAGATAAGTGGCAGAGCCGACTGACAGAGCGTTCGTGCCGCCATTGATCGCGTCTCCAACGCTATTGTCGTTGGCCGAAGTGAAGATCGCCGGACGGTAAGGAAATGTTTTGAAGACAAAATTGCTGTAATAATCCAGCAATTGCAGACAGGCAGCGGGTAAGTTGGTGTATTTGATTACCGTGCCGCCTTCAAATATCGGGGAACCATACAGGTTGACCGTCCCGGATACGTAATAGGTGGTATCCGACTGGAAAATGTAGTTGGTCAGACTTGTAGTAAGCATGGCATAGTCAATCACCACGCCCGGTCGCCGAGCAACCGCTTCCGCCACTTTGATGTGCGACGAAGTAGTTGGAATCTTAGCTGGACCGCGCAGCAAGGATTTCAGGGAGGCCGTGCGGCGAACTTTTTCCCCGGGTTTGCTCGTTGAAGCATGCGGTGGCAATGCTTGGAGAAGATTGGTAATACCCTCGTAAGGCACTTCCTCAATCAGGAAAGTCCTTCCGTCATCCGTTTGTTCCCAGTGTTTCGATACTTTAGGGCGAGCCCGGCCACTCTGTCCAGGCGTTTGAAAGACCGTTCCCCGGCCAATACTCACGTCGCCAAAGTCCAGTACTACGTCGTCGCTCAGGCCATTGCTCACAGATGTGGTTTTCGTCGGTACTGGCGGATTGAAGAACTCAGTTAATACCTCGAACCATGTTGTATCCGGATTTAGCCCATACGTCTGTGGTGAAGGCAATTGCTGCCGCAAGATCACGTCTTGCTCAAAACCGGACAACTTGTAAGTGGTCTGAATGTCCGCCTGCAAACCCGAAAAGGCGGACGGATACACTATCTGATTACTGGCTGTCATAACCCCTGTGGAATTGGTAATCTGGCCAATGAGCACATTCGACCCCGTGGATACGTCCTTCAGAGCCAGCCCATAGACGCGGGTCGAGAACTGCTGGCCGTTAGGTGAGGTCAATTGGACCGCACCACCGGCGGTGCTGGCGTCTGGCTGCCAGGTGACTTTGCAGGGGCCTTGCAGCGCTTGACCAACCAGGCCGACGATGTTTATCTGTTCAACCGAATCAGCGTAAGCACCATTCTGCAAATAACATATACCAGTGCAGAGCTCAGTGTACGAGTGCGTGTTGGTGCGGACGAGGCCCGCTTGGTTAGTGGTGACTGTCGTTCTTTGCCAAACGCGCGAGTGCGGCCCTCGTTGGACAATGGCATAGTCGCTCTGGTAAGATGTGTTGGTCGCACTGGCCACGGGCGTTTGCGCTGGGCAAGCGATAGCGCATAGACAAAGAAGCCCAACCTGAAAAAGCAGTTTGGAAATGAGTTTTGTTGTTCGGGGAAATGATTTCATAGTTGCCTTTAGAGAAACGGCAGACCGCCATTGAAAAGGATGAGCCTGGAGAAAAGATGCCCTATGCGAGGATTCCCGCCGTCACACCACCAAATTTCAAACTGGCACTCCATGCTTGGAGAATTTCCAAAGTTCAAAAAAACTACCAACCCACGCCTCGCAATCATGCAAGGAGCCGACAGAATGTGTCTGCTGGGAAGGACGCTCTCAGAGTCAATTAATCAAGTCAAGAGAATGTGCCACTCTTCGGAAAAGTTTCGCAATCGTTACCTTCAGACGTAGATGCTCTACCGTCGGTGCAAAAGTCTGCTTTCTTCGGCAAGAACGAGCTATGGACTCGTCAAATTCGCCACGGGCCGCTGTGACGAATGCTGGCCCTTCTTTTTCGATGTTTTCATAAATTCATAGGTTAAAATCATCAATTTGCGCGCGACCTCCCTATTAAAGTTTTTTGCAACCAGCCTCATGCCAGTGTTTCCCAGCAAAACACTTATAAATTTAACTGTTTTAATCTTAAACACTTACGTCAAAAATGTGAAAATGCTGCCAAAAATCTTCACGTTGAAAACTCAGAAAACGAAGGGTTTTCGCGTGAATTTGACGCATTTAGAGTTAAGCTGACGCTATCGGACGCCATCAATAAACAGTCGGAACACTCAAAACCTCTGATGTATAGCTCCGGCAGCCCCTCCCTCCCACATACCTGTGCCACTCGTATTGACGACACGCCGAAATTCGTCCCGCTCCTGTGGGGGTGTCGGGGCCGTCGCCTGGGCGCAAAAACCCACGCTCCGTCAGGGCTTTTTTGAAGGATTCCTCTTTCGACGCCACATAAGCGTCCAGATTCTTGCGTTCACGATCAAGGGTTAGTATCTGCATCCGTGGCAGCGTTTGACAAAGACAGAGGTATATGGAACTTTCACTTTGTAATAGTTCGCAAATCAAAAAATGTCCTAAAAACGAAAGGCACTCATAGGAGCGATTGGAAAATTACTGGCAAAAGTAAATCGTCCGACCCTACCGATATTGCGGCGGAAGCACTCACCCTTGGATTCGTGAAAAGGCCCAACGAGTATGAGATTACGAGTGAAAAAACCGGCGAGGTTAAACATGTCATGGCTCACAGCGAAAAGGGGGTTGGTAAGGCCATCACCCGTGGCAACCTAAGGGATTGATTTCTCGTCGGCCTTTCAGGCCAAAAAGAAGAACGCCGCTTGCTTGCGCAAACGGCGGGATGATTCCTTGTGAGTCTTTCTTGGAAGGTGTAATAGTTCGCTTCTCAGACAGGCAGCACATGAAGGATCATCAATAAATAGTATTGACTATTTGGATGTTTTTGTCAAACGGCAAAGGATAAAACCGTATCGGTGTTTGCGCCATATTGGCGCAGCCTGTTCAAACCCATCCCTCCCACATATCCGTCCGCACGCCTGCCGCAGTCTCCGCAGTTGTGAGCGGAAGGCGCAGGGGGTAGGGGGTGCGCCTGGAGCAAACAAGCTCGGAGTCTACGGCTCGGACGTGCTCCCCGAAGCCAAAGGCTTGGGATGTTGTTGAGCCGGAAAGGTGTCCCGCCGAAAGGGGTAAAGGGGTAAGGCGGGATGCCCGACGGCGATACAAGCTCACAAGTCTTTGGCGCTCCCGCGATAGCGGGTTCCAAACATGTTTTACCCGTTTGAACTCGTCCAAAACCGTAAAGGACGTCTTTGTCCTTTATCGTTAAACCCGTTCCGTGGTGAACCCGTATCCCTCGCGTGAGCGATGAGGGAGGTTTTGGCGAGCACCGCCTTGCGGAGCACACAAAAGTGCGAGCCAAAACCGACCGAAGTCGGGGAGGCTTGCGAGGGGGTAAATCGCAATGAAACCATTGCGTATCAAGGGCTTTTGGACACCGAAGGATATCCCCGCTGTGGGGACAGGTGTGGGGATACCCCTAAAGGGGTTCAACTCCCATGCCCTCCGGCCGTCGAAATGACGGTCTGTCCTTGAAAAAACGTTCGAGCGGAGGTATAGAGAGGCACCAATTCGCCCCCGTTCAAACTGCGGACTCGTTCTACTCCCAATAAAACTTCACGCATTTGAGCTGCTGCCCATTGCCACCCTGGCCCGGACGGCTGACGATACCGTAAAAATTCCGTTTGTAGCCGTTGATTTGCGTCTCCACCTTGACTTTGAAGACGTAGCTACGGACATCAATGTAAGCGGCCATACCCTGCGCAGCGACACCAGCCGGAGGACCTCCAGGCAAGTTGCCTGGCGCGGGACCGCCCGGCAGGCCGCCGTTGATTTCGCCAATGTTTTGGAAGGGCGCATCATCGTCGGTGCCGTCAATGCCGTCCGGGCCGGAGCGTTGCTGGATAATCCGAGCGGCGGTGGATTCCTCCATGCCGGGGATCAATTGGAGGGTCAAGGCAGAGGCGGTATTGATGTTGAGCTTGCCGCCCAATGGGGAGAACAATTGCTCCATTCCCACTGGATAAACCGGTTCATCTTTGTTTCCCGTCATGCCATTGCGGCTGATAGGCTGGCTGAACGAGCCGCCACCGTGCTGTTGATAGGCGGAAACGGGGTGATTGGTGGAATTGGAACCCCAATAAATTTCGGTCGTGATGCCTTTGATCAGCAGCAATTCTGACAAGTCGTCAATCTGGCCGCATTTGCAATAATAAGGCGGGTTCAGATGGTTATAGTATTCGCTGTTGGCCCCGCTGAAGCTGGCCGCGGTGCCGTTGGGCCTGCACCAGTCAACTAATGAATCCTCGATGGTGGAAGCCAGGCCCGAGTCGGTGATTCCTATTACTTGGATCGCCTTTTGCAGCACGTCTTTTTGCGGAGGGCCGCCCGTCCCTCCAGCCACGATATTGATGTCCCACTTTCGCTCCATATCGGTGATGACGAGGGTTCGGGAACCTTCGCCCATCGGCTCGTCTTTGAGAGGGATCATGAAGGAAAGATCGTTGCTGCCAATGTTCGGTCCTCCGGCCCAGTATTGGTTCAAGGCGTCAATATTGCGTTGCTCGGGAGATTTATTCGCCAGGAGGCAGCGCGCCTCTTCGATGCCGCTGCGGCCCATCCATTCCAATTTCTCGTCGTAATCAGTATTGCGAGCCAGACGAATCTCCGTGTTCATGGAGATGGCGAAAGAAGCCACCAGCGCGGTCAACGCAATAACGGTGAGCATGACTAGAATCAAGGCGAAGCCCGAGCGCGCGGAGGATGGGACAATGCGAGATTTCATTAATTGTGGGCCGTGCATGGCATGGCGACGGTTCGACAAACCAGGTTGTAGGGCACATCCGGATTGTTGGCCGAGTGCCCGCAACCGAGGGTCACACGAACCATGGGCGGCAAAGCGTTGGTGACGTCCCAGGACACCTCCCATTCATTGTTATCCACTGACCAAAACTCCAGCATGAACACATTGACGTCGCGCGCCAGAGTGATGGGATAAGGCGTATTCTGATCATCAAGGACGGCCAGCAAAGGAGATTGCTTCATCACCAGGTTATTGTTGCCCTCGGGATCCTTTTCCACCTGAAAAGTGACGCGCCGCATCACATTGTCGCCAAATAAACCGGAACCGGGGAAATCTGCCGGCAGGCGGGCGGCCAGGCTTAAGGCAGCGAATTTGCTGCTGGTGTCGGTATCGAATTCGTAGAACTGCAAGTTCTTATTGTCCAGTTCCGTGCAAGTCAGCGATTCCACCACCGTCTTGATACCGATGCGGGCGCGCTGTGCGGCAGCGGCGGCGTTCTGGGCGATCATTTTTCCCGAAATGATGCATTTCCAACACCCAAACACACTGATCATGATGAACGAAAAGACGGTGATCGCGATGCAAATCTCCAACAAGGTGAAAGCGGCGTGGTCGCGCGCCTCGCTCCTATGTATGAGATGGGTTCTAGTTCTCATGCTTCAACGCGGCGGTTGCACGCCCATTTTCTGACCGTTGCCGCCGGAGCCGGGTTTATAGAACTTCACATCGCGCAAAAAGGAGCTTAGGTTCCCGTTGGGATCATAGACGAAAAAATCCATGTTGTACAACTCATTGGTGATTTCCCGCGCGTCGCACGTCCAGCGATAATGCTCGTAGCCCGCGATGTCGCTAAAATCCCCGGAAAGACCGCCTTCCTCAATCTTGTTGCTGACAACAAAATACCCGGCCACCATGCCCGCGGTAGGGCCAGTGCTGCGCAAGATGGTGGCGGCATGAATGCCCGAGCTTAAAACGCCCAGGATGGCGAACATGCTCATGAAGAAGATCGTCGTGGCGATCATCACTTCGATGAGCGTAAAGGCGGCAATTTCTTCGGTGTGTTTTCTTAATCCTAATCCCGTTTCACTTTTCATACCGAGAGCAAGATTAAGATTACGATGAAGATTTGAAACATTCATCGTATGGCCTCCACTACCGGCAGCGCCGTGACGGTGTCCAAGTAAATCTTCCGGTAGTTGCCACCCGAGCCATGCAACACCACCGTAAATTCGTCGCTGGTGCCGTTGGGAAAGAAATGCACCCGCGCCTCATCCGCCTGTTCCATCTGGATAAAATTGACCCCCATGATTTCAATGACCACGTCGTTCGGAATGGTCACCGATTCAAAGCCTCCGGGCACACTGAAAGTGCGGTCGCGCGGGCGGAGGACCAGGTCGGTCGTCTTATTATTCATAATGGCGGAGCGGCGCGCCTCCTGGCAGGCCTGCACCAGGTCGCGCTCCATCTTGCCCATGCCCTCCTTTTTCAAAACCCGCACGAACGACGGAATGCCCATGGTCAGCGTCAATCCTAGAATGGCCACGACCATCATGATCTCGATGAGCGTGAACGCCTCCACATGGCCGGACCGGGTTTTCATCGCGCGGAAATGCTGGAGGTGATGGCAAAAAGGGCGGACAGGATGCTGACCAGCAAAAAGCCCACGGCGCACGCCATGACGCAAATAATGACCGGCTCGATCATGTTGGTCATCACGCGCAGGGCGATTTGCAATTCGCTCTCGTAAGTTTCAGCCAGATTGGCCAGGGCGCCGGGCACGTCGCCGGTTTCTTCGCCGATCTTGAGCAAATCCACCATCAATTGCGGGAAGACCTTGCTGCGCGCCAGCGGCTGGGCCAGCGCCTTGCCATCGGTCACGTCCTGCCGCGCGCGGGTGATGGCCTCACGGATAATGGTGTTGGATATGATCTGTTCAGTGATTTCCAGCGCCGTCAACACCGGCACGCCGTTGTGCAGCAACGTGGCCAGCACGCGCGAGAACTGCCCGAAGATATGCAGCCGCGTCACCTTGCCGAAAATCGGCGCGGTGATCTTCCATCGGTCAATGGTCCGCCGGCCATTTGCGCTGGCGCGGAAGCGGTTAAAAATGATGGCCACGGCGATGATGATCAGCACGCCCACCCAGGCCCAATGCTTGATAAATTCATTCAGCCCGATGAGAATGCGTGTCATCAGCGGCAACTGCACGTTCCCCAGCCCCTGGAAGAGTTTGATGAAACTGGGCAGCATGACTGTCATGAAGAAAATGCTGATGGCGATGCCCACGCAGCAAACAAAGAAGGGATAGATCATCGCCGATTTGAACTTGGCCGACACCTCGGCGAATTTCTCGAAGTGGTCGCCCATGCGGCGCAAGACATCCACCAGCGCGCCGCTCTGTTCGCCGGCTTTCACCATGTTGACGTAAAGGCTGGAAAAAATCACCGGCTGTTTGGCCATCGCCTCCGAAAGTCCTTTGCCCTCGGTCACGTCGTTTTTGAGCTGGCGGCTGACTTCGGCGGGAATCCCTTTGGTTTCCAGGTGGGTCATGCTGTTGAGCGCCACTGTCAAAGGCATGCCCGATTTGATCAAATTGGCCAATTGATTGGTGAAGGTGGCCAATTCCTGCAATTTGGGTTTGCGCTCGCGGACCACATAAACGCGGAGGCTGGGCGGCAGAAACTGCGTCCACGAACCCGATTTGGCGGAAGGTTTATTTTCGACCACCACGGCTCCGCCTTTGGGCATTTCCACCGCCAGGGGAAACAACCCCAGCCGTTCGATTTGCATCAACGCCGCGCCGCGATCGGCAACCTCGAGCACGCCGGTGACTGTTTGGCCATCGCGGCGTCGCGCCTTGTATTGAAACTGGGCCATAATCCGAGCTACTTTTCCAACATCTGTCCCTTCTATTAACCCGCCGAAAGGGAAAAGTTGCAAGCGCAAAGACGGCCAAACGCTCGCCGCAGCTAGAACCACGAAGGGCTGGTCTTGCCGAAAAGATTCAGGGACGCAAAGACGCGAGAGGCGGAAACAAAAACTGGCTCGTTAAAGAGAAAGTGCCGTTTGGTAACTCGCCAAACGTCGTCAGAATTTGGCCATTATTCTTTTTGTCCCTCCGCGTCCTCGCGTCCCTGCGTTGAAATCCCCCGCCTTGCGGAATGGCTCCGCTAAGCAGCCGGGGCTGCGGCCGCAGGCTTCTTTTTGGGAGCGGCCTTCTTGCGTTTGATGTATGCGACGCGGCGTTTTTTCTTTTCGCCTTTGTTATATTGCTTGCCCATATTCTTTAGTTTGCTCTAATAATGCGATGTTAGCTCAAGGAATATGAAGAGATACTTTCACAAATTCAACGTTTATTTGGCCCTCGTCCCCCTTTTGTGGGCGGCCGGTTGCGCCAGCGAGTCCAGCAAGTACGAGAAAATGGAACAATCCACCATCCGCCTTTACCTCGAGGGCAGTCGCGCGGATGTGACCGGCACCGGCACCGTCCAGGTGACCCGGAGCCATTACCCCTACGTCGTCGAGCGCGAACCTTTTGTGACCGAGGCCGACCTGCGCTCGGTGCAAATGGTGAATGAACCCGGCCCCAATGGCGGTTACTTCATTGAACTGGACTTCGACGATCACGGCACTTTGGCTCTGGAGATGTCCACCACCCTTCACCGCGGCGGGCACATTATCGTCTTCTCCCAATTTCCGCCAAAGGGCTACAAACCGCCCAAGGCTTCGACCAAGGGGCGGAAATCCGACGACGACGAAGCCATGCAACTGCATGAGCCGTTGCCGCAGGAACACCCGGAATTTGAATCGCCCGACAAGCCGCGCACCGCGGCCTGGCTCGCGGCCGTGCTGGTGCGCGAGCGCAATCCCACCGGCCGCTTCCGTTTCAGCCCCGACGCCTCGCGCGAGGAGACAGCGCGCATCGTGCGCGGCCTCAGGAACGTCATCGCCTACGAAAAGTTGCTGTCGCAGAATAAATGAAAGGCCCGTCCTGTGTTTGCCTGCTGGTCATGGCCGCGCGGGCGGCGTGGGCCCAACCGTTCCTGCTCCCGACCGCCAATCAGGCGATCTTTAATCAGGGCGGCCAGGAGCGTTACTTTGTCCCGACGACCGGCAAGACGTGGGTTTCCGGCACGTTCGGTTGCGTCCGCTCCGATGGCTGGCAAATGCACGAGGGACTGGACATCAAATGCCTCCAGCGCGACCGGGCTGGCGAACCCGCAGATCCTGTCATGGCCACCGCCGACGGCGTGGTCGCCTATGTTAACGACAAGCCGTCGCTCTCCAACTATGGCCGCTACATCGTGCTACAGCACCATATCAGCGAGATGGAGATTTACTCGCTTTACGCCCATTTGTCGGAAGTCCAAAGCGGGCTGAAAGTGGGCCGGGCCGTGCGAGCCGGGGAGAAAATCGCCGTCATGGGCCGGACCAGCAACACGCGCGAGCGCATTTCCAAGGAGCGCGCCCATGTGCATTTCGAGTTGAATTTATTTTACAGCGAACATTTTAATTCCTGGTACAAACGCCATTTTCCCACCGAAAAAAACGACCACGGATTGTTCAATGGCGAAAATCTGGTGGGCGTGGACGCGCGCCTGATCCTGCTGGCCGAGCACGACCAGGGGGCGCCCTTCGATTTGCTTCATTGGATTCAACATCGCACCGAGTTGTGCCGCGTGCTGGTGCGTCAAACCGATTTTCCGTGGCTGCATCGTTATCCCATGCTGGTCAAACCGGGCGTCCTGACCAAGGGCGAGCGCGTGGCCGGCTACGAAATCGCGCTTGATTTCAATGGCCTGCCGTTTGAGTTAATCCCGCGCTCCGCCGCGCAAATCAAAGGCCCCGCGAAGTTCCAGCTCATTTCCGTCAACGAAGCCGAGTACACCAAAAACCCCTGCCGCCGCTACGTGACCCGCCAAGGCAGCCACTGGGAACTGGCCAACAACGGAGTGAACCTGCTGGATTTGCTGACGAATTAGCAAAACTGTCAAAACAGCCCGTCCGGATTTCAAATCGATGCACTACCAACCACGGGTGTGATTAAAAAGTGGGTGAGATAAAGAGAGAGGCAACCTGTTCCGAGTCCTGGGAACGATTGGGGAGCGCGACCGTCCCGGTCGCCCTGGCTGGCGTCTCGCCAGCCAGTCCCCGCCCGAGACAATCGTGGCCGATGGGGGCGGCGGGCGGGCCACCAGAGTTTTCGGCGAGACGCCGAAAACGGCGGTCGGGATGACCGCGCTCCCCGAAGCAACTGCATCATTCCAGCTAAATCTCACCCACTTTTAATCACACCCACCAACCACAGGAAAACCAAATAACACTTTCCTATGGACGGAGTATGTGGCAGACTGGTCATTGACCGGTCGAAAGTGCAGTTATTTTGAGGGCACTATTATGAATGGAACAACTATTATCGCGGCCTCGGAAGCCAAGGCGAAATTCTCCGAGCTTCTTGAGCGCACCCGCAAAGGCGAGGGGTTCGCCATCACGCTGCATGGCGAGGAAGTGGCCAAACTCATTCCTGCCAGCGGACCTAGTTTGGGCGATGTGCAGACGGCCATTGCCGAAATCAAATTGCGGCGGATCACTTTAAATCCTCCAGGCAAGACCAAGATTCGCATTAAGGACCTCGTCAACGAAGGCCGCTCATGAATTTCGTCGCGGACGCTTCATTCGCCATGGCCTGGGTGTTGAAAGACGAGGCCACGGCGGAAACGGATGGAATCCTGGATTCGCTTGGCCAAGGCGCCAAGGCGTTTGTGCCGGCGTTATGGCATTGGGAAATTGCGAATGCTCTGTTGAGCGTGGAACGGCGGAAGCGAGCGACACGGATTGAAGTGGGCCGGCACCTGACGTTGTTGAAGTCATTGCCGATCGAGATCGATGAAGCGGCTGTCCATGAAGCTTGGACCACCGCCCATTTGCTGGCACAACAATACAAACTAACTAGTTATGACGCCGCTTACTTGGAACTGGCACTTCGGCGTGATCTTCCGCTGGCATCCTTAGACGCCGAACTCCAAGTCGCTGCGAAGGCGGAAAAAGTCGAAGTGTTTGCAGGAAAGTAGGCCCCGCGAAGTTCCAGCTCATTTCCGTCAACGAAGCCGAGTACACCAAAAACCCCTGCCGCCGCTGCGTGACCCGCCAAGGCAGCCACTGGGAACTGGCCAACAACGGAATGAACCTGCTGGATTTGCTGACGAATTAGCAAAACCGTCAGAACAGCCTCTTCGCCGCCATTTTTATTTTCCGAAGGCTTAATTAGCCTGAATTAGGCTTAATTGGTCAGCCTGGAAACGCGTGAAATTCACGCAAGTCGGGTTTCCTATCGGCACCAAATCGAGTTGGAAATAACGGAGATAATTGTGAAAATCAACGACTTGCGTGGCTCGGCCATTCTTCTCGCCAGACGGCAAGGCAGGTCAATTTTCAATTGCGACCCCTTTCCCCAATATGTCAAAGAGCAACACCCTTATATTCCACACTATCATGTCTTGACTCGAATGCAAGGAACTCTATTCAGTTTCTTTTTGCTCGGACGAGATTCTTTTTCAAAGCTCTGGGAGAACGACACGCAAATTGCTCTCACTGGTCAGGTTATTAATCTGCAGACCATGGATTTGTACCACGTCTTTGTCAAATGCGTTGAAGCACCTGTCGCAGATAATAGCTAAGTCGGCGACCAAACTGGCGTCTTGGAAATGATCTGAATTTATGGCTGAAGAATTCGATAAAACCGTTGCGGGTCGGGTCCCAGATTGTCAAAATCGCTGGTGACGGTGTTGGTCGCAATGATCGCCGCGCCGAGATTGATCCAGTTGGTGAAAGTCAGGTCGGTGGTGTATTGCACTTGGTACGAGATCCCGGGCGTGGTCAGCCAGGAGAAAGCCACGGTGCTGCCGTTCTGAGAGGGGGCTTGAAAATAAAACACGACGTTCAGCGCGACTACGCTGCTGGTCACACTGCCATAGGCGTTCGTCACAATTACGTCGTAATTGCCCGCGTTGGTCGCGCCGGCGGCGAGCAGCGTCAAGGCCGCCGTGGCGGAGCCGGTCAGGTTCGTGCCATCGCTCAAGTTGGTTGCATTTTGCTGCCATTGATACGCCAGCGGCAGCGTTCCGGTCGCACCGACACTCAACACAGCCGGCTGCCCGTTGGTAACTGTCAGAAAAACGGGTTGGTTCGTGATCGAGGGTGGTGCGCCCAGCGTCAGAATGGCTACGCTGCTGGTAATAGCACCGTAGGCGTTGGCGACCACGACGGTGTAACTGCCAACGTCGTTGGTTGAAGCAGTGGACAAAGTCAGGTCATCGGTGGTGGCGCCGCTAATATTGCCACCGTTGGCCAAAGCACTTCCATTTTTCTCCCATTGGTAGGAAAGCGTTGGCGTGCCGATGGCCGTCACGACGAACGTGGCGGGGTTGCCACTGGCGACCGTCAAGCTTTGAGGCTGCCCGAGCGACGTGATTGCGGGGGCTTCCGGCAAGGCGACGGTGTAATTAGACAAACACAGGGCCACCACTTGAATGGCGGTGTTGTTGGGCATCTGAAGGCTTTTGACGATGTAGTTGGTGTTCAGGGCAAAAGTGTAACCGTAGAGATTGACGGCGGGGCCGACTTCCGATCCGCCGCTGGAATCGCGGTAACCCATCGGCACCACAATGGTCTCTCCGCTGTAATTCTGCGACGCGGCCCAATCGCTCATGCTGGGCGTGAACGTGATGGTCTGGCCATTGGTATAATTGACTGTAAAGCGCTGGGCCGTTTGGGAGCCGTTGACACAGGCGGCCAGCATGAGCAGCGCTGCATATTGGCCTTGCGGCAGCGTAATGACCTGGTTGGTGGCGGTCACGACGTTGGTCACGTTCGGCGGCCCGTATTCAAAGAGCGTATTGTGCCAGACTTCCGAGGTACCGAGCAGCGTGGCCGAAAAGGCGTTGCCGTCGTTATCCAAACCCGTGCCGGCCGTAAAGTCGGTGCCATCGGTGTAGATCCCGCCGCGATTGTAATTGGACTGGAGCGAAACGGGCAGCGGCGTGTTGGCCAGGGAGACGGCCAGAACTTCCACATTGTTGTCGTTGGGCAGCTTGAGGCTTTGGACGATCTTGGTGTTATTGAGCGGAAAAAGGTAGCCAAACACGTGCGTGCCCGCCGAATTCTCGCTGGCGTTGAAGAGGCGATAAGGCATGGTGTCGGCGATGAATTGGTTCGAGTAGGTGGTGACGTTGATCCAGTCGCTCAAGCTCTGCACGATGCTGGCGGTCGTGCCGTCCGTATAAGTGACAGTGAACGATTGCGAATTCTGATTGCCTTCCACCCCGGTGGCCAGCATGAGCAGAGTCGTATAGCGGTTGGCCGGCAGCGTGATGGTCTGGGCGGCGCAAGAGACAACGTCATGGGCGTTGGAAGGCCCGAACTTGAACTGGACGCTGTCCCAGAAGAGTGAGGAACCAAGCTGGTTGGCCGAGTAAGCGTAACCGCCGCCATCCAAGCCTCCGGAGAACGACGTTCCGTCGGTGTAAAGGCCGGTGCGATTGAACACAGACGCCAGAGAAACGGCCGTCGGCGTGTTGGCCAGGGTCAGGGCCAGCAGAACCACGTTCGGATTATTGGGCAGCGTGATGCTTTGAACGGTCTTCGAGTCATTGAGGCCCAGGACATATCCGTAAAGGTCCGCCGACGAGGCGGGATTATTCGTGCCCCCGCTCGTGTCCGTATAGGCGGTGCTGACGGCCACGGATTCGCCCGCGTAATTTTGCGGCGCCGTCCAAAGGCTCATGCTTTGAGTCACGATCGCGGAAGAACCATCCGTGTAGTTGACTTGGAAAACCTGGCCGGGCTGGCTGGCGTTGACGGCCGCGCCCAACAAAAGCAACCCGGTGTATTGCCCGGCCGGCAGCGCGATGGTTTGTCCGGCGCACTGGACGGCATCGAGCGCGCCTGCGCCGCCGAGGCTGAACAGGCAGCCGTCCCAACTCGGCGCGGAACCGAGCAGATTGGCGGAGTAGGCGTTGCCCGCGCTGTCCAGGCCGCCGTTCGTGCTGAAGGAAGAACCGTCAGGGTAGAATCCAGTCAGGTTGAAAGCGGACGCAAGACTGACCGGCGTGGCTCCAGGAATCGGCGTAATGACCGACAGACTCACACTCATGCTATGCGTCAGACCGTTCAAGACTCCAGTCAACACTATGTTCGTGTTGACAGGTTGCGCCGTGGCACTGGCGGTCAGCGTCAGGAGGCTGTTGCTCGTGGAGGCCGCCGGACTGAACAACGCCGTGACCCCGGCCGGCAGCCCGGTGGCCGACAAATTCACATTGCCAAAATTGCCATTGACCGGACCGGCAACAAGATAGCACGTCGCTTTCCCGCCGGCTGTCAACACATAAGAAACCGGCGTCCCGTAAAGCGTGAAATCGTCCGCCACCACCATGCCAAAAACCAGCACATCGCCGTTGTTGGGCAGTTTTATGCTTTGGAGGGTCTTGGTGTTGTTGAGGCCGAAGGAGTAGCCATAGATAAACGCACGCGTGAGCACATCTTTCGTCCCGCCGCTGGTGTTGCGATAAGCCGTGGCGACCACCATCGTTTCGCCGGGATTATTTTGCGGCGACGTCCAATCGCTCAAGCTTTGGGTGAAAATGGAAGTCGTGCCATCGGTGTAAGTGACAATGAATTGCTGCGAGCTTTGCGCGCCATCGACGGCTGTGGCGAGTATCTGCAACGACGTGAATTTGCCCGTGGGCAGCGTGACCGTCTGCCCGGAGCACTTGATGGCGTCGCTCGCGTTGGGCGGCCCCTCGCTCTGGGTGAAGACGCAGCCGTTCCAATTCAGCTCCGTGGCCAGCAAGTTGGCTGAGTAAGCGTTGCCGCCGCCATCGGCTCCTCCATTGAAAGTCGTGCCGTCCGTGTAAAAGGCAGTCAAATTAAAGTAACCGGATAAAGGGACCGGCGTGGCAAAAATCGAAGCGGACATTGTGACGAGCGTGACGGCCACGGTTTGCGTGACGCTGCCGGAAACGCCGGTCACCGTGAAAATGTTGGTGCCCGTAGCTGTCCCCAGCCCCGAGGAAAGAGTCAGGATGCTGGTGCTGGTGGTGGTGGCCGCGCTGAACGATGCCGACACCCCCGAGGGCAAGCCGCTGACGGAAAGGTTGACCGCCCCGCTAAATCCATTCATGGGCTGCTCCGAAAGCAGCAGCGTCACGCGCCCGCCGACGGTGAGATTGAGTGCGACGGGCGTGGCGTAGAGGAAAAAGTTATTCGTGCCGATGCCTGTCAGAGCATTGATTAAATTGCTGCCGTTGGGACTGCCCCAGCCGGTGCAAAGATCGTAGCCGGTGGCGGCGAAGAATCGGTTAGGGCCGCTCGCGTTATTGGTCGTATTGCCGCTGGTGATGTCGTGAAAGCATTGCGTGTAATTGGCCGACTTGCCCAAGGCGTAGAGGGCCGGATTGAAAAAGCCCAGTGGCGGCTGGCCCAGCGAGGCAGCTTGCTGGTTGGCCAGCGCGTAAAATCCGGCCCATTGCGGCGACGAACAACTGGTGCCTCCGACAGCCCCGGTGCCGTTGTTGGCGGCGATGAAAATCACGGTGTCCGCCATCATGGCCACGTCGGGAAAATTGCGCATGGTGCTCGAACCGAACAGCGGCGTCATGTTGATGCCTTGCTGGTAATTGGGGATCGCGTAAAAAGTGCTCACCCCGCCGCCACTGCCGACCCACGCCAATTCCTGCTGCCACGCTCCTCCGGGACTGACGGTGTATAAAGCCGTGCCTCCGACCAACGTGATATACGGCTCGCACGCGGGCGGATTGATAGTGCCGACCTGCGCGCCGCCGTCACCCGAAGCCTCGAAGAAATTTTGCCCTTGCGCCACAAATTCCTGGTAAAGCTGCTCGGTGGTCTGATCAATGCCAAAGCCAAACGAACAACTGATTTGCTTGGCCAGATTATCCGAGGCGATGCGGCTGTAAATGTCATCCACCACGTTGCCGCCGTAATAAAGAACGGTCGCGCCGGGCGCCATGGAAATGCACATTTCAATGTCCAGCGATTGCTCGCCAGCGTCGGTATTCGCGGCGGGAGGTTCGGTCACGCCGTCCAAGAAAATGTTGGAAACAGCAATGTTGGTGGAAAGGTGGGCGTTGGTTTCATAGGTGTAAATATCGTTGGTCCAGTAAGGCCCAAACTCGACCAGCCCGATGTATTGTCCCACGCCGGTGTTGGTCACGCCTGGCACGTAGGCCGCGCGAAAATCGTTCCCGATGTAAGTCCCGCCCGTCCCGGAACCTATCTCCGCGTAATTTGTGACCTTTGCGCCCGCTGGAAAGGGCTTGCTCGGCTGCAAATCCATCGGATGCGGCACGATGTAATTGTCCAACCCCATGACATCGAGCACCGGCACATCCGCCTCGACCCACGGCTCGCTGTCTGGCGCGAAGAAATCCCGTGCCTCCGTCGGATGCCGATAGACATGCAACTGGCCATGAAACGCCTTCGCAATATCCGCCGCCGCGCCCGAAGCCTCCACCACCATGCGATTGGGATGGGTCCCGGTAACTTTCAGTCCGCGCGACTTCAGAAAATCCTGCACCTTCTGATAATCCTCCACGCTCGGCCCGAATTGTTCCGTGAATTGCTCCGTGGTTAGATAACGATGGAATTGGGGACTGGCCGGGTTGTAGAGGTCTTCGAGGAGATTGGTCAGCGACGTTTTATTGCGCAGAGACAGCCCAACCGCGAGTTGGAGATTGGTCTGCCCAGCGAGATCCGCGAGCGCCCGCAAACGGCCCACAACCTCCGGCACATGCCCGTGCAAAGTTCGCCCCGGCTCCGCTGGCGCGCTGGTGGCTGCGAGCAAGCCGCACGCCATGCAAACGACAACAACCCAGCTTTTGATTGAACAAAGGAAATTTACCGCGCTCCGAACCGATTCTCGCCTCCATTTGCGATACAACATAAGACCAGGAACACTACCACCGCTACACCCATTTCAGCAAGTCATTTCAGCCGCGAAAAGGCGCGAAAGACGCATAAACAGAAGATGTTTTGCCGTGCGATGAGCCAGATTCATTCAGTTCGGAGAAAATTATCCTACCACGAAGGACGCGAAGAGCACGAAGTTCTGAAAAAGCTGAATGCGGTTCTTCGTGATCTTCGCGTCCTTCGTGGTGAAAATTGGTTTGCGCCCCTTCTCCATCCGGTATCGGGCCCCTTTTCCTGGCTATTCCCGTGCATTCCATCCTGCGGCCATGGCGCTTCCCCTCGCCACCCGGTTAATCCAGCCGCAGACAAGACTCGATTTCTGAGTAGGTGAATTTGACTCCATCCAGGACGAGAGCGAGTTGGCGGATGCGCTCCTCATCAACAAACAGAACCTCATTGGCCAGACGCAAGGTGCCGCGCAAGCGGATGCCGCCGCGCAGCCAGACTTCGGTCGGATGGCCGAGCGGCAAATTGAGTTTTTGCGCGGCTGCTTCCACCGCCAGTTGGCGAAGCGCAACCCATTGGGTATAGCCCTCCTCCGGGTCGTGGCCGGCCAAACCAAGTTCACCTTGAAGCTCCGACATGGCGAGCGCGATGATGGCAAAGGCCGGTCGCAGGGGCAAATGGATTTATAAATTCGATCAATTCGCTTTGAGCGTTGAGTGAGGAGGCAGGGTCGGCGCGCTGCGCCGACCGGACGCCGCAGAAACTGAACAACATAAGAGAAGCCCGATGTGCGTGCTGCGGCGTCCCTACCATAAAAGGTCAACTCCATTCGCTCATACCGGCGTGAATTTCCAAGCCTATCGGTTGGATGCGATTACCCTGGGCGTCCCTTCGGCCAACTCCCTTAAACTGGCCTTTGCGGGAACCAACGGCCAGCGGTTCAGAATCGAAACCTCGACTAATTTCACCGACTGGACGCCCATCGCCACCAACACCATCGGCGCCGCAGGCTACACGAATGTGCCCTTGCCCATGACCAATTCCGGCAGCCACTTCTACCGCCTCGTCTCCCCATAAATGAGCGACGCTTAGATGGGGCGCGGCTAAGTCGAAACGGGTGTAGGTTCCGCCTTGCAGTCACACTTGGCTGATGTGGCGCGCCGAAACTATGCGGCACGTCCTGAAGTTCCTACAGGAAGGCTAGGTCATCGGTCAAAGGCGAGCTACTGGATAACCGGTCTCTCCCCAAATTTGCGAGCCAGATCTGTCAATTGAAGATTAATTGTGGTGTCCCATCCCCGGAGGCGGCCCACGGCGCGAAAAAGTGGGTTTTTCATTTCGCCTTCCTCCGTAATGGCGACCTGGCAACCATCCCCTTCTTGGGTGAGTTCGTAAGTCCAGGTTCCCCAGACCGGGCCGCCTTCCTTTTCCATGCTGCCAACGATTCGGAAAGGCGGTTTTCTCTCGAGCGTGGTGGCTATAAGGCTCATGCCGAATTTCATGGTTTGCCGCGTGGCCGGTTTGCCATTTCTATCGGGGAGATGCTCCACCCTTGCAACCGTGCTTGACCAGGACGGCAGATCATCAACTTTGTCGAGCACGGCGAAGACAGATTCCGGTTTTTGCTTGAGGACAACGGAGCGGGTGACGGTGTGTTTCACGGGTTGCATGGATCCGAAGACCAGCAAAGCAAGGACTATCAGGACAATGAGGCCGGGAATGATCAGTAGCCTAATCACGAGATGGGAGTGCTTCATTGTTGCTATTTTGTGGCGACACAAAGCGTTGCAGTCAAGTCCGATTGTGTTTAGGGACAAGGAATTCAGCAAGCACTCCACGGCCCGAGAACTTTGTTCGGTTATTCCGACGGAGCAATTTTGGAAGGGAAATTCTGTCAGCGAATCAGGGAAAAGAAATTTCGCTTTGGACGTCCAACCTCCACTCGTTTCCTCATCCCGCCACAAGGATTGGCTCCTGGATGCCGCTGAGGGATGCGAAGTTGATTAGCTTGGCCAGTAAAACGGATGTCACCGGCACTCCGGCCGTGACAAGCTTGGTGCCGTCGCGAGTCACCACGTCCGACATCAGCACCTGGCCGATGAGCAGATCTTTAAATAAAGTGGGCCGGCTGACGGCGCCTCCTTTGGAGGTCACGGGGACAAAATTATCGAAGGTATTGGCCACACAATTAAGAACTTGCGGATCGTAAAAGCCAGGGTTTCGTTCCAATTTGGCCAAAGCTCTCGCTTTGGTCATGGTGCGGTCTTCGATGAAGATTAAATCGGAAAGCACGCGCAGGATGCGGGAGCCAAGCGGAATTTTATCACCGGCCACGTCATCGGCCGGCAAACCGGACCCGTCAAAGTTCTTGTCTTGATAGCGGACGATGTTGGCGACCGTCTCCAATCGCGGGATGTTGGAAAGCAGATGAGCCCCGATTTCCGGCACCCGGGCGAGGATGTCGCTCTCCGGATTGTTGAGAGCCTGCTGAGAGCGTTTACGCTTCAGCACATCGGCCGGGATGGTGACGAAGCCGATTTGGGAAAGTGCGGCGGCCATCTCTAATTCCCATGGCCGAGCCACATTGAATGCGCGGGCGCACACGCCCATGTAATCGCGCAGCCGTTGCGCCCGGCTGAACGATTGCGGGTCCAGCATGGAGAGCATGTCGGTAAGGATTTTGACGCTGCCTTGCAGGGTCTTTTCCAGCAGCTCGCGTTCGGCGGTGACCAGCGCATACTGCTTGAGCCCTGCCTTAAGCATTTCGGCCAATAATTCGGATTCGCATGGCTTGGTCAGGAAACGGAAGATATGCCCGCGGTTGACCGCTTCTATCGCTGTGTTCTGGTCGGCATTGCCTGTCAACATCATGCGCACCGTATCGGGCGACTTGGCTTCGACTTGGGCGAGAAATTCAATCCCGTCCATGCCGGGCATCTGCATATCAGATACGACAATGGCATAAGGCCCCTGATTTTGAATGATGGCCAGGGCCTGTTCACCGCCCAGCGCGATGTCCAACGGAAATTCATGGTGCAATTTGCGCTGGAATCCACTCAGGACGTTGGGCTCGTCGTCCACGAATAGAATTTTTGCTTTCATGATCGACCGCCTTTGGTTTCAGTGGTCTGGCCGTTTTGGCGCCATTCTTTCACGCGGTGCGCCAGGCCCAGCCGGGCCAGGTACGGACCATCCAATACATGATCGGCCGTAGGACTAAAGTCGGGCATGCTCTCATGCTCGAATACGTTGGCGGCGTGGACCGCCGTGAGAGCGCCGAAAGCGGGATCCGCGGAATCATGAGGGCTATGGTGCAAGGAAATGGCTTCCACGACCGGCAAGGGCAGTCCCCACAAACCAAGCAGATATCCTCCCACGCCAGCGTGATTGACGCCGAAAAGTTGTTTCTCCGCCACACAGGAAGCGAAACCCACCTCCTCCACCAGCCGAGTGACCTCCTCGTAATCTTTGGGGAAATTAGCCGCCAATAGTAACTTCCCGATATCATGCAACATGCCGCCAATAAAACATTCGTTAACGACCCTTGAGTTGGAGCGTTCGAACTTGGCGATCCGCCCGGCGCGTCCAGCCGTCCTGAGGCTGTGGTGCATGAGCGCATCCAGCTTGAAACCGCGACCGTTAAGATCGTCAAATTGGGAAAACGTGTGAATGGAAAGAACGAGTGATTTGATGGTATCAATGCCCAGATACATTGCTGCTTCGGCGGGGCTGGTGACCGTGTGAGAAAGTCCGAAATAGGCCGAATTCACCAGCTTCAAAAACTGCGCGGTCATCGCGATATCCTGGTTCACAATCTGGCCGATTTCTTCGATGGTGGAGGAAGGATCGTTTAGTTCTTCCACGATTTGCGCATAAATGGAGGGCAGGCTGGGCAAGCGCCCCATCTGTGCAACCAGGTGATTGACTCTTTCGTTTTCCACCGCGTCTTGCAGCGCGCATACACGCTGCACGGTGGCTTTGATGGTCCTGGAATCGCATGGCTTGGAAAGGTATTGATGGGTGGAGTTGACGCACTTGAGAATAAGTTCCTTGTCCGTATGGCCCGATAAAACGATTCGAATGGTCTTGGGATAACGGCGCATCACTTCTTCCAGCAATTCCGCGCCGTTCATGCCGGGCATTCGCATATCGGTTACCACCACATCGAATGGCGCCAACCCCATTCGCTCCAGCGCGAGCGTGCCGCTGCCGAGGAACTCCATGTCCCATTCCTGGCGCATGCCGTGCAACATGCGCTGTAGCGCGCCCAAGACCAGGGGGTCGTCGTCCACAAACAGTATTCTTTTCTTCACGACTCCTTTCCAGACGTATTGTTTCCGGCGGTCGGCAGACGAATCACAAAGGTTGTGCCCCGGCCCATTTCGCTTTCAAAAGTGAGGGTGCCACCGTGTTGATCCACGATCACCGAGTGCGCGATGGTCAGCCCCTGGCCAGTCCCCTTGCCCACTTCCTTGGTGGTGAAAAACGGCTCAAAAACCCGATGGCGAATGGCTTCGGGAATACCGGTGCCGGTGTCAGATACCCTGATCTCCACCCAAGGGCCGTCCTGCCGCGTGCTTATGTGAATGACTCCCTTGAAGCCGGGCGATTGTTTGACTGCATCTCCAATCGCGTGCGCCGCATTGACGATCAAATTAAGGATGACTTGGTTGAACTCAGAAGGGAGACATTGGACCTTGGGTAAAGAAGGGTCCAGATCAGTCTCCATGTGGGCGATGTATTTCCATTCATTGCGCGCGACGGTCACGGTGGCTTCGATGGCGCGATTCAAATCGCACGCGACCTTTTGCTTGGCGCCGGGATGGGAGAATTCCTTCATCGCTTTCACAATTTTGGCGACATGGGCCACTCCCTCAAGAGATTCCTGGATCGCCAGCGGGATTTGGAGAATCGCATAGCCGATATCCACTTTACTGGCCGAAGATTCCACCTCCGCCATTAATTCGGGCGTGACTGTATTGGATTGAACAGCAGCGGCCAATTGCTGGTAATCCTTCAGCAGCCGGCCCAGACCCACGAAAGCTTCTTCAATGAAACGAATATTGTCCCCAATGTATTGAACCGGGGTGTTGATTTCATGGGCAATGCCGGCCGCCAGCTGACCGACCGCTTCCAACTTTTGCGCCTGGCGCATATGGGCTTCCATCAAATCTCGCTCCATTTTCGCATTCTTTTGCGCGGTAACGTCTAGCACGAAACCTTGATAATGCAATAGGGAGCCATCCGGCTTGGTAACTTTGCAGGCCGTCTCGCTGATCCATTTCCGGGCGCCATCCCTGCCCTTTATTTCAGATTCGAATCCTCGCACAACTCGTTCCTGATCCAGGCGCTGGGCCAGCTCCGACCGCCGTCGGGGATCCACATAGAGTTGGAGCCCAATTTCGGTCACCTGTTCCAGCATTTCTTTGGGCGAGGCATAACCGTAAATTTCGGCCAGGGCGGCATTGGCGGCCAGAACCCGGCCAGAGGGGGAGATTTTATAGATGCCTTCAGGCGAATTCTCGAACAAATCCCTGAATTCCTGCTGCTCCCGGGCCATTTGCGCCGTGCGAATCTCGACCGTTTCCTCCAGCCCGGCCAGTTTGTGCTTCGATTCCTGCAGCAAGTGCCATTTTCGCGAAAGACTGTTGGCTAATTGGAGGACTTCGACACTATCAAAAGGCTTCTTTAGAATCACCAGCCGGTCGGACCAGCCCAGTTTCTTAAGCATGCTTTCCCAGGAACAATCCGAATAAGCCGTGCAGATCACGACCTGCAGATCGGGGTCCACTTCCCAAATTCGCGCGGTTGTCTCCACTCCGTCCCAACCCGGTGGCATGCGGACATCCACAAAAGCCATGGCATAGCGCGCATCAAAGCCCACCGCTTGCTGGACAAGGGCGAGGCCATCCCTCCCCTGATAGGCCGAATCCAATTGGAAGTGGTTGGAGCCACGGGCCTCGGTCGATGGTTCCTCGCCAAAGAGTTCCGCCGCGGCTTCATCAAGCGGATCGGCCGATTCATCCCTCCCGCCCAGAATCTTGCGGAAGTCGTCATGGATCGCGCGGTTGTCGTCAATGATCAACAGGCGAGAATGGTTGGCTGCGTCGGAATTATTCAAGAAGGCGCATCCTCCGGCTGGTCGAAGAATTCCAGCATAAAGGTCGCGCCCCGGCCTGGTTCCCCCGGATAATCGTCGTGTTCGTCAGGATTCCCATAATCTACGAATATAACCTCGAAAAGGCAAAGCCGATAGTATGCAATCGGCGAATCAAGGGACCAACTTTACAATGTGGCGGCGAAATTCGCAAACATATCGGGCGCAAGACTGGTTTTGGTAGACTGCTCGACAGACTGCGTTCGCCTGTTCAACGGCCTGAGCCTTCCCTTCTCTACAGGCAATTTGGCTCATTTTGACCACTTGGAGGCGGCTTCGCCGCTGTTGAGGCGAAAAAGCGCAAGGCGTTAGTA
>Ga0206858_1072_pt1 | contig 29273 bp, 17 predicted proteins | sample Alteio_BWOrgCont_46_FD_152622 | JGI IMG/M metagenome (GOLD analysis project Ga0206858, IMG submission 152622) | Enriched cells from forest soil in Barre Woods Harvard Forest LTER site, Petersham, Massachusetts, United States -... | ecosystem: Environmental > Terrestrial > Soil > Temperate forest >... | reverse complement strand
CCAGCGCGGCCAATTTCGCGATTTCCTCAAAATCAGCCTGCGCAATTTCGTCCTCGACCGCCTGAGCCGGGCCGAGGTCAAACACGCCCCCGTGTCGTTGGATGAGCTGGAAGTGGACCTGCCCGTGCCGGAAGAGACGTCCGAGGCGTTTGATTTGACGTGGGTGCGCACCGTACTGGCGGAGACGTTTCGCCGCATGGAGGCCGATTGCAAAGACCCGGTCGCGGGGCAGCCCCGCCGCGGTCAAATCTGGGAGATGTTCCGCATCCGCCTGCTGGAACCGCTTTTCAATGATGCTCCGCAAGTGCCCTACGAGCAATTGATTCAGAGCTTCGGCTTGAAATCGCCTACCGACGCCTCGAACATGCTTCTAAGCGCTAAGCGCATGTTCAAGTCGCACTTGACCCGCGTGATCAAGGAATACGCGGAGCAGGACGCCGCCACGGCGGAGGAAATCCGCGCCTTGGAGGAATTTGTCGCGCGGCTGGCGCAAGATGGGGTGAAGCGCGCCGTATAGGTATTTGATTGTATGTCGGAATTTGACTCCGTCGGCGCTCTATGGAAGAGCGCCCCGAAAAGCCTCGCTGCCTTCATGGCGGCCGGGCAGGAGTCTTCACGTCTGTGGCGGCCCGAGGAATTGGGCGCAATTTTCCGGCATCAGATGTCGTCCCCGATCCTGGTGGATCTGGGCGGTTTCGATCCCGCCACCGCCGCCCGACTGAAGACGCTCAGCCACGCGCAGAGCCTGCTTTTGACCAGCTTTCAGGATCTTTTTCAGCATCCGATTCCGCCCATCGAATTATTGACGCTGACCAAAGAGTTCGCCAAGGGCAACATGGATCAGCCCGATAGCAGCCTGCCCAATGACGTCGCCGCCGTGCTTTATTACGCGAGCATTGCCGCGGCGTTGGTGCGGCTGGACCGGCGGATTTCCCAACTGGGCGACGCCGAACTCAAGCGCGGCCTGGAATGGGCCAAGGGGAAGTCCTGGGTCGAAGCGCCCATGCGGCAGTTGCTGGAGGAGGCTTTGCAAAAACTGGCGCGGCCCTCCGCATCCTCGCCTCTCCCTGGCGGAGAGAGCAAGAAGCCATGAGCGACGAAATTTCCAAAGAGGTCCAAGTTCCCATGGTGCCGCCCGTGTCGGTTTTTTCCGGCCCAATTGCGGAGTTGGTGGGACATCGGCTGCTTTCACCGCCAAACCGTCCGGGTTTGCTGGCCACGCTGGAGCGTTACGAAGTTCTGCGTTTGCTGGGCAGCGGCGGCATGGGGGTCGTCTTGCTGGCGCGCGACACCGAGTCGGGGCAGGATGTCGCGCTCAAAATGGTGCTGCCGGAATTGGTGCCCAACCAACAGGTAGTGCATCGGTTCGTCAAAGAGGCCGGGCATTTGCAAAAGCTCAAGCATCCCAATGTGGTGCCCGTGCTGGAAGTTTCCGACCGTCCGCAAGGCCCTTACTTTGTAATGCCCTACTTTGAGCAAGGCAGCTTGGCTCAGCGCATCAAACCCGGCCAGGGCTTGGGTGGCACAGTGGCGCTGGATATTGCGCGCCAAGTAGCTGAGGGGCTGCAATTCGCCCATCGGCGCGGCATCATCCACCGCGATCTCAAGCCCGCCAACATCCTGTTGGGCGCGGGCGGCAAAACGTGCCTGGCGGATTTCGGTCTGGCGCGGACCATGTTCAACGACACTATTCTTGACGTTGAACGCGACCAGTTGGAGGGCACGGCTCCTTACATGTCGCCTGGGGTGGCCGCCGGCAACGCGGAGGATACCCGTTGCGATATTTATGCCTTTGGCGCGCTGCTTTACGAAATGCTGACCGGCGAACCGCCCTACGCCGGGCGCAACACGCAGGACATTCGTCAACAAATCCTGGCCGGGCCGCCCAAACCCATTCGCCAGCGCAACCCGGAGGCGGACGCCGGATTGGCCGTCGTTGCCGAAGGAGCGATGGCGCGTGAATTGCGCAACCGCTACGCCGATATGTCCGATGTGCTGGCGGACCTGGAGCGCATTAAAGAAGGCCGGAAGCCTGGCGGACCTCACGGTTTGATTAGCCGTGTTCGCCACACGCCGGTGGTCGCGTGGATCGTGGCGGGAGCTGCATCCCTGTTTCTGCTGTGGTGGCTGCCGCCGATTTCAACGCGTCAAAAGACCAAAACGATTCAGATCCCCGTCAACGTGGTTAACAATCCGATTCCGCCGGTCATAGCCACCAATCCGACGGTCGTGACCAATCCTCCGAAGACACAGCAGGTGGTCGTTGTTCCTTCGCGGCCCGCGCCGCCGATTGTCGTGGGAGGCATCGGCCTTGCTGGGAGCAGCGACGGAATCGCAAATCAAGCTCGATTTTCTTCGCCCGCCGCCATTGCGGTGGGCGGAGACGGCTACATTTACGTGGCAGACATGGGCAACAACACCATCCGCAGAATTTCTCCGTCGGGCGAAGTCACCACGCTGGCCGGCCTGGCGGGTAAAGCAGGTGAAATTGACAGCTACGGTGCCAGCGCGCGATTTACGGCCCCATCCGGCGTCACGGTTGATCAGGACGGCTACGTCTATGTGGCTGAATTCGCCGGCGACATCATTCGTAAGATCAGCCCGGGAGGCTCAGTCGGCACGCTGGCTGGTTCCTCAGGCAATGCGGGATGGAAAGACGCCACGGGCGATAACGCCCATTTCCGCAATCCGTGGGCCGTGGCGGCGGATCGTTCGGGCTACGTCTATGTCGCCGACAAGGACAACCACGTCATTCGTAAAATCGCCCCGTCTGGACTCGTCACCACGATGGCTGGCAAACCCGGCGAGGCGGGTTCGGCTGATGGCGACGGAAGCTCGGCCCGCTTTCACGACCCCCAAGGCATTACAGTTGACAGTGCTGGAAATGTTTATGTCGCTGACACCGGCAATCAGGCGATTCGCAGAATAACCCCATCCGGACAAGTCACAACCATAATCTCGAATGTGACTCGCCTGTTAAGCATTGCCGTGGATTCCGCGGGCGCGATCTATTACAGCGACTCCGGCGGCGTGTATAAAATCACCAATGGCAAAGCGGCGCCACTCCCGCCCGTATTATTAACTTCCAGCCCCGAAGGCCCCGTGGCCCAGGCCGATGGCATTGCGGTGGACAGCCACGGCGCCATCTACATTGTTGACACGGGCAAGAATGTTGTTTGTTGGCAGCCACCAAGGTAGCGAGTCAAATTAGGTTTTCAATCCACCAACTTGTTAAGCAAAGCGTAGCGAGTGATTTGGATGTCGTTGGTAAGTCCCATCTTGGTCAGAATGCGCGTATGGTAGGTTCCGACAGTCTTGGCGCTGATGGAAAGTTCGGCGGCAATTTCTTTCAGCGACTGGCCTTTGGCAATTAAGAGCATTACTTGGTGCTCGCGGGTGGAAAGTGATTCGTGCAAGGGTTTGGTGCCGCGCTGGACATCGGCTGCCAGCCGGTCCGCCAGCGCCGGACTGATGTAACGTCCGCCGGCTAGGACACGTCTGGCCGCCGCGGCCAATTCTTCTGGCGCGCTCTGTTTGTTGAGGTAGCCGGCTGCTCCCAGCCTGAGAGCGCGCACGCCGAATTCCTCGACTGGATACATGCTCAGGATCAGGACAGGGAGCTTGGGGCGGGCCTTGCGGATTTCCTCGAGCACTTCCAGGCCGCTGCGTTGTTCCATGTTGATGTCAAGAATAACAAGATCCCATTTCTCATGAGCGACTAGGTCAAACACTTGCTGGTTATTGGCAGCCTCGCCGAAATGAAGTCCGCCCAATTCCTCCTCCAGAGTTTCTTTGAGGCCTTTGCGCACAATGGCGTGGTCGTCCGCGATCAGAATTCGTTTCATGCCGGCTGCCCAGCCTTTCCTTCGACGGGAATTTCCACCACGACCCTTGTTCCGCGCTCGTTCTTGCGGCCGAAGGTAATCTTGCCACCCAAAATCGCCACCCGTTCCTTCATGCCCAAAAGGCCGAGCGAAGTGGGATTGGCAATGTCGCCGGGCTGAAGGCCCACCCCGTCGTCCTCAACTTCCAGCAAAAGCGCGTGGTCTTGCGGTTGCAATCGAACCGTAAGATTGCTGGCGTGAGCGTGGCGGGCCACGTTGGTCAGGATTTCCTGAAAGACCCGGAAAATGGCGGTGGCCTGGCCATTCGTCAATGCGACCTGGGTGGCAGGAAGTGTGCAACGACAATTCACGCCGGTGCGAGACTGAAAGGCGTCAGCCTCGGATTCAATGGCGGCTTCCAGCCCCAAACGATCCAGAATGGCCGGGCGCAATTCCGTCGCGATCTTCTGGACGGCGCTAATGGTTTCATCCGCCAGTTGCCGGGCAGAAGTGGTCTTGCTAACCAGAGCCGCCCTCAATTCGGGTTCGGCCACGTTGGCAGCCCGGCGCTCGACCAGACGCAAGTCCAGGCTCAAAGCAGTCAGCAATTGCCCGAGATGATCGTGGATTTCGCGGGCCAGATGCGTTCGTTCTTCTTCACGCAGAAATTGCAGACGCGAAGTCAAGGCGCGCAGCAGGCGGGTCGTTTTTTCCAAGCCCTCCTCCGCTTGCAATCGCGCCGTGATGTCGAAGAGCACCAGCACAATGCACTGTTGCCCTCCGAGTTCGATTCTTTCGGCACTAAACAACAAGGTCTTGGCTTCGCCGCTGCGCGTGCGCATCCGCAACTCCTGGTCTTTGACATGTCCTTCGGCGCGCACTGGCCCGATGACCCTTTCCCGGTCGGCAGGGGATGAGAAAACTCCCAATTCCACGGAAGTGCGCCCCAGCATTTCCTCTTTTGGGTATCCGTACATCTGGCAAAAGCTATCGTTGACTTCAATGTAGCGCCCGGTGTCCAGTTCGGTGATGGCAATCCCGTTGGGGCTGGAGCGAAACGCCTTGGAGAATTTCTCCTCGCTTTCGCGAACCAATTGCTCGCTGACCTTTTTGAGCGTGATGTCCGTGATCGAGCCGGCCATGCGCACGGGGAGTCCTTGCGCGTTCCAAACTGCCAGTCCGCGTCCGCGAAACCAGCGGAATTCACCTTTCTTGGTCCGCAGTCGAAATTCCACGTCGTGCGGCGCCCCTTGTTTCAAATGCGCGTCCATTACCCGCAGCACTCGATCCGTATCGTCGGGATGCAAAACGGACTCGAAAGAGGCGAAGATGTTCGGAAATTCCTCTCGAGAGTAGTCAAGAAGTTCGCGGTAGCGGTCGGAGTAAAAGACTTCATTCGTCAGGATATTCCAGTCCCAAATGCCATCCGTCGAACCTTGCACGGCCAATTGGTACCGCTCCTCGCTTTTGCGCAATTCCTCCAGCGTTTGCCCGTGCTGGGCCAGCACGATGGCCGGGATCAAGGCCATTATGGTTGACACAGCCAGGGCCGACTGGAGGGTGAACACATAGCTGCGCGAGGCCAGATCCTCCGCCGTCAGTTCCCGGAGAAAATGCTGGGTGCAAAACGCCGCGAAGATGGCCAGCCCTAAATTTGTCGCGGTCGCGCCGCGCACTCCAAACCGCAAGGCGGCCCAAAGCAGGAAGATCAGAAAGGGCGTCTTGTTGGGAGATTTAATTCCAGGACCCAGCACCAAAAGCCACCAAGTCGTGACCAACAAACCAGCCAGCATCAACGTCGCCTCGATAAGTTTCCTCGGTGGCGCGAGAATTTCCCGCCAGTTGGGCCAGGCCGAAGACCACGCGAGCACGAAAGGCGAAATAAGCAAAGTCGCCAAAGCGTTGCTGCCCCACCAGATCATGAATGAATTCCCAAAGGTGTGGCCCATACCCAGGAGCCGCTGTCCCATGGCGCTGATGGCCGCGCCGAGAAGTGGGCTTAAGAGGCCCGCACAGAGCACCAATCCCAGAAACTCCTGCACAGTGGCGATGGTGGGGCGCCTCGCGACGAAACTTCGCACCATCCATGCCCCCAGCAAAGCATGCGCCGTATTGGCGAGCACAAAAACGACGACGACTAAAGGAGGAGTCCTATGAATCGCATCAAACGTCGCGCTGGCCACGGTCGCCGAGAGCACTAGGCCGGGCCAGGCAGCGTAATCATCTAGGAGCAGGACCGCCACGTATAAACCGCTGGGCAGCCAGAAGCTCAGATCAGGGCTGTTTTTGGCGGAGAGAAGGGTGCTCCCTACGGCACAGGCGAAGTAAGCCGCGCCGAATAATGCTCCCTTCTGCCACAGCGGAAGCCGCGTCCTTCCCAAACCCTTTTCGGACGACTGCTTCACCGCGTTCCCGACAACGCCGCCCAATTCGAGGGACATGCCCAATTGGTAACACATTACTGTTTGAATGACAGCAAAAACCGCACAAAATTGCACTTAGCTTAAACGGCGATGATGTGCGAACCATTTGGTTGGGAATAAAGCTCGCCCCACGCTTAGCCCTTTTCTCAGAAGAGGGGAGAGGACGGAACGCCGCCGGAACTAGCGAGCGAGGACGCGTGCGCCAGATGCTCGTCCGGAACTGACCAAAGCCACCCAAAGCACTTGGCGGGCTTCGCTGTTTCATGGAAAGGGCCTTTACGCCATTTTAATGTTATTTGGGGAGCTTTTTATTAACGCTTTGTCTTGAGTCGGCTTAAGGTGAAAGCATGAGAAATAAGCATATTCTCGTGCCTTTGGATTTGGTTCGCGGACCGGCCAGCGCGTTGGTCGCGATGCAACAAATAGCCGCCGGGACCCCCGTGTGCATCACGCTCCTTCACGTGATGGACCTGAACATTTTTCCGGCTCAACCGAGGGTCAATGAACAACTTTGCGCGGAAAGCCAGGCTGCCCTGCGCAAACTGGCCGGTCTGTTTTTCGGTGCCGAACAGGCTGTCCGCACCATCGTCCGCCAAGGCCATCCCGCTGATGAAATCATCGCCGAAGCCAAACTAATGGAGGCTGACCTAATCGTGATGTGTGGGCCAAAAGCCGGGCGGATTCGGCTTCTGCGCCGAGGAACGACCCAGCGCGTCCTTCGTTGCGCCTCCTGTCCGACTTTAGTTTTGCCGCATCCTGGCAAACCAACTGTGGGAGTGCCCGCGCGCACCCGTTGGAATGTGCCGGAAGAGGCTTGCTTTTTTGGGGAGACGACCGCAAGACACGCAGTTAATTGATTACCAGTAATTTACGGTAGCGCATTTGGCTGTTGGCGATTTATGGCGTCTCTATTTTAACCAGAGTGGTCAAAAAGCGACTCTGGCCGGCTTTGCAGTTTCATTCCACGAACTGCCATCTTAACATTTTCTTAAGCTCTATTCTACGAGGGATAAGGAGTCGATTTTCCTCCTAGTCATTGCTTTTAGTCCTTGAGGGAAATTGGGATGGCACTTCAACTGCTAAATGCCCAAGGAACATGTTCATCGAGTCACCAAACGATCAACAAACATAAACACGCATAAAAAATATGTCATCAGCAACACCACCACCCAAAACAGAGATGAAGCCTACGTTGGGGCTGACCGGCCTCACGATTAACGCCATGGCCCTAATTGCGCCGGGCGCTTTCTTGTGGCTGACTTACCAGGAACAATCCCTCTACGGCGCGCCGATGGCGGGTTGCGCGATGTGGATCGGCATCGTTTTCGCGCTGGTTTTGTGTTTCGCCACGGCCATGAGCTACGCGGAGCTGTCCAAACTTTATCCTGGGGCCGGTTCTTCCTACCTGTATGCGGAGCAAGCCTTTCTGTCCAAGAGCACAGCCTTCAAGTGGGCACGCCTGGTTAAGTTTTTCACGGGATGGAACAGCCACCTTTATTATTGGATTTATACGGGCTTGATGGTCGGGGTCACCGCCATTCTGGCGGGCTGGCTGGCGGGACAGCTGTTTCCAGGCACTTTCAGCACAACTTATAACAGTCCATTATTCATGTGGCTCTTCTGCATCGTTTTCGCGCTCGGAGTCGGCTACATCGCCTATCGCGGTGTGAACGGCACGACGGCTGTCAATATGGCCATCAATGTAATCCAGATCACGGCACTGGTCGTTTTCTCAGTAATGGCTATCGCTTATCGTGCCAAGCATCCCGACGGCGCCGTTGGCTTGCATCTCTCGGGCGGCGTGCCTGTTGATTACAACGTGGCTCAAGTGGATGTGACCGATGACAAAGGCAAAAAAGTGCAGGACACTTGGGCCGACAGCACACCTAAGGTGGATGATAAAACAAAGCAGCCTATTTGGAAGCAACAGGACCGCACGGTTGCAAAAGATGATCTGGATAAGGCGAAGAATACCAACGCCGTTGAATTGGCCAGTCTGACCGCGCTTAAGCTTGGCGAGGGCGATCCATATCCGGCCTGGAAAGCAGACGATAAGGGGAATGTCATTGTAAAAAACGGGTTGGAAACGCCCGATCCGTTCATCTTGAGCTATAAGCCTGCGGATGCCGTTACGGGCAAGGCGGGGGATGCCAAGGATCCGCAAACATTTAATTTCCACTCTACGCCCGCGTCTGTGGTGGCACCGCATTCATTTGGTTCTGTCCTGGTCCAAGCCTGCGTAGCGATTCTCCTACTGGTTGGCTTTGAGTCGGTCACAGCGATGGGGGAGGAAGCCAAGAATCCCAAAAAGGACATTGGCCGCGCTGTCTTGCTTTCTTTGGCGATTCAAGGCGCGATCTGTTACTTATTCGAGTACTTCGCGGCTAATTATTTTCTTAATAGCGGCTACACCCTCGCCAATGCCGGCGCGTCTGGTGCGCCCCTTGGCGACATGATGGTGCTGGTTGGCACTTGGGCCTTCGGCAGCTATTCCGCCGGCAAAGCGTTCATGCTGATACAGGCTGGCACTGTGTTCCTGGCTTTGATCGGAACGACTCTTTCCTGTATGAATACCGGCGCGCGCGTGACTTACGCCATGGGCCGCGATGAGGAAGTTCCCACCCAATTCGGATTGCTGCATGGCAAAACGTTCTCGCCACACCGCGCGGTCTGGTTTCTGGTTTTCATCTCCATTGTGGTAGGCATTTTGACGACGATGGTGTATCTAGGCGGCCAAAGCGCCGACTTGGCTGCCTGTGACAAAACGAACTTCTGGTACAGTGTCGGCATTTTCTCGCCGCACATGTATGTGACGCTGCCCAACTCGGTGCTCATTATCACGCTGATCAGCAACTTCGGCACGTTCCTGCTTTATATGACCACTTGTATCGTAGCGATCGTGGCGTTCCGGGAACATCATAGTTTCCACGGGTTCAAACATGTGTTCATTCCTGTGTTCGGCCTCTTGGCTAACTTCGGTTGTATGTTGTTTTACTTGGTTGGCCCATTTACTGTCGCTGGCATGAGCGTCAAGGAGCCTTACATTGCCTTGGGTTGTTCTTTCTTATGGATACTCGCTGGCGGTGTATTCCTAGCTATGTCCAGCAAGTCCAAAGGCAAAGAGATTCTTTTGACCAGCAAGCCCAGCATGGCGTCTTAACCTTAAACCCGAAAAAGAACCAACAAACCGGTTGCTTCGCAGGAGGCAACCGGTTTGCCATCTTGACCGGGCGAGCGTTTCCCAACAGGATGCAACATGGATTTGACCTACGCCCAATTGTCCATCACTGGGCCGGTTCGCCAAAATAATGAGGATAGCATCGGTTTTTGGCAGCCGGAGACGCCGGAATTGGTGCGGGCTGTAGGCATCGCGGCGATCATCGCCGATGGTGTCGGTGGTAGCGGCCGCGGCGAGGTTGCCAGCCAGCTCGCGGTGCAAACTGCGTTGAACATTTTGAAAGGGACGAGGGAGGAAACGGAGCCGGCCGATTTGCTTCGGAAGATCTTCAACGAGGCCAACAAAGTGGTCTATGACTCCTCCATGCACCAGCGCGAAGGAGGGCGCATGGCCACGACGCTGACCATTTCCATTTTTCGCAATGATGAAATCTCAATCGGCCACGTAGGGGACTCGCGGGTTTATTTAGTTCGCAACGGGATGCTCCGACGCCTGACCTCCGATCACAGTTATGTTGCCCTCCAGGTCAAATTGGGTTTGGTCAAGGAACGCGATGCCATGGCCAGTCCGATGCGCTCAATGATCACCCGCAGTATCGGCCAGGACTTGATTTGCGGTTATGACGTTTTCAAGGAATCACTGCAAAAGGGTGATATAGTGATTCAATGCACCGACGGCCTTTATTCCGTGGTGCTCGACGACGAACTGGGGGAAATCGGAGGGCATCACGACCCGACTGAGGCCGTCCAGCAACTCATCGCGCAGGCCGAAAAGCGGCACACCGAGGACAATGTTTCGGTTCAAGTTGTCCGCATCAACGAAATTGAGCACCGCCATTTTTATCGCGGCGCGTCTTACTACGTCAAATCCAACCAAATATCTGTGAGCAACGAAATCCAACCTGGCAAAGTACTGGATGACCGGTTTGAAATAACCGAGTTGATCAACCGTAGCGGCATGGGCGCCATCTACAAAGCCAACGACCTCAAGACCGGCCTCACGGTAGCCATCAAAGCGCCGTTGATGCAGTTCGAGAGCGACCCCGCTTGTTACTCCCGTTTTCAGCGCGAGGAGGAAATTGGCGTCAGTCTGAGCCACCCATATATTCTCAAAATCTTCGCCATCCCGCCGGAGGAAAAGAGCCGCCCTTACATCGTGATGGAATACCTGCAAGGGCAAACCTTGGCCGCGCTCCTGCGCGAGGTTCATCCCTTGCCGGAGCCGGACGCGGTCAGGATTGCCAGCCGGATTTGTGAAGCCTTGGATGTCATGCACTTCCACAAAATCGTGCATCGCGATCTCAAGCCGCAGAATATCATGATCTGCCTCAACGGTAGCATTCGCATCATGGACTTTGGCATCGCCAAATCCCTGGCCGCGCGCCGGCTCACATTTGTCGGATTTTCACCCAGCATGGGCACGCCCGATTACATGGCGCCGGAACAGGTCAAAGGCAAACGCGGGGATGAACGCACTGACATTTACGCGATGGGGGCGATCCTTTACGAGATGTGCACCGGCCAGACGCCTTACGAAGGGGAAAGCCCCTACGCCGTCATGAACGCCCGCTTGACTGGCGACCCGGCGGCGCCGCGCAAGATCAATCCGAAACTTACTCCCGCAGTGGAAGAGATCATTTTACATGCGCTGGAACGCGATCCTGCTAATCGCTTTCATACAGCCGCCCTAATGAAGGCGGAATTAGACGATTATGAAAAAGTCGAATTGGTGGGCCGTTTTCGTAATTTGCAGGCACCCCAACTTTGGAAGAGCCGCTTTCGCACTCTGCCCCTGATTCTGCTGCTTGGTTTCCTCTGGATCACCAGTTTCTTATTACTTTTTTTATGGTTCAAGCATAAAGCCAAATAGGGGATCTCTGATTTCGTCATTTTTGGTCTGGCTTTCGCCCGAATTCTGTCTAAATCCAAAACTTGTTTTGTTCGCAAACAAGATAGCCTCTACTCAAGGTCGTGCGCCTTGGCGAAAATTGCCCATGCTGATTGCTTTGGCGTGCGGCTGAGACAGAGGATGGATGGCTAAATCGAGCCAAGAAAATATGACTTAGCCGCTTTTGGATGTCCAAGACGTTTCTGGCACTGGCCTTGCTTGAACAAAAGGAGAGAATGTGTCTTTAAATCTGACAATGGTGGTATTGGCGGGAGCGCTCGTTATTCTGATGCACGCCGGGTTTGCTTTGGTTGTCACTGGGTTGTGCCGCGCCAAAAACGCTGCACAGGTCATTTGCATGAACCTGCTCATTTTTATTTTCAGCGTGCTGGTCTTTTGGGTTTGCGGATTCGCCTTCCTCTCTGGCGGATGGTCGGGTGTTTTCGGCGTGCCTGTCAGTCACTGGTCGGTCCATCTCTTCGGTCATGGGTTTGGTTGGATAGGCACGAAAGGGTTCTTCCTCCATTCACTCGGCTCCGATCCTGCGTCTTCCGCTTTGTTTTTCTTCCAGGCTCTTGTGATCTCCTTGGGCGTAGTCATCCCTTTGGGCGTCATGGCGGAACGTTGGAAGTTGGGTAATCTGTTCCTTTATGCGGCGGTTTCGGTGCTGCCACTGGCAGTCTTTGGGCATTGGGTGTGGGGCGGCGGGTGGCTCGCACAATTAGGGCAAACCCTTGGATTGGGCCACGGTTATGTTGATTTCGCGGGCTCCTCGGTGGTTCACGCCGCCGGAGGGATGATTGGTTTGATGGGAGGCATCGCCGTCGGGCCGCGCATCGGCAAGTATGCGCGCGACGGCCGCCCGCGCCCGATGGCCGGGCATAATCTGGTTTATGTCGTTGTGGGCAACCTTCTCATGGCGGCCGGGTGGCTGGGCTTTAACATCGGCCCGTCCCTTTTTGGCGCCGAAGCGCGAGCGCCGATGATCGCTGTCAATACATTGTTGGCGGCGGTGGCTGGCGCGGCGGCGGCGGCGGCTCTGGTGACCCTAAGATTTCGCAAACCCGAGCCGACTTTGATTTGCAACGGCCTGCTGGCTGGTTTGGTGGCTATCTCCGCCTCTTGTCCTTTTGTCAATTCCGTCGGCGCGGTTCTGACGGGTGCGGTGGCGGGGTTGCTGGTGGTGTATGCAGTCCTCTTTATCGAGGGGACGTTGAAAGTGGATGACCCGATGGGCGCCCTCGCGGTGCATGGCGTGGGTGGCGTGTGGGGGGTGCTTAGTCTGGGCTTGATGGCCGATGGCAGTTTTGGGGACGCTTGGAATGGAGGCCAAGGGAAGGAAGGTGTGGCTGGGGCGCTGGCGACTTTTTTCGGCGGCCCTTCCAATGATTGGGGCCAGTTGATGGCGCAAGTTATCGGCGCGCTTAGTTGTTTAATTTTCCTGGGTCTGACGGCCTGGATTTGGTTCAAAGTGTCAAATCGCATAATTCCCATGCGCACCCGGCGCGAAGATGAACTGGGTGGTTTGGATCTGCCCGAGTTGGGAGCCGAATGTTATCCCGATTTCCATTTGACCGACAAAGGCTCGTCCCGATCCGAATAACTTATGAAGAAGATTGAAGCCATCATCAAACCTTTCAAACTGGACGAAGTCCGCGACGCCCTGTTTGAGATCGGCATTGGCGGCATGACGGTCAGCGAAGTCGAAGGTTTCGGACGCCAGCACGGGCATGCGGGACTCCATCCCGGGCGCGAATACGGCAGCGATCTCTTGCCCAAAGTAAAGCTTGAAATAGTACTGACAGATACGGAAGTCCAGCCAGTCATGGATGCTATTATCAGCGCAGCCCGAACTGGGAAAATTGGTGATGGCAAAGTTTTTGTGATCGCTGTCCAGGAAGCCGTCCGCATCCGCACCGAAGAAAAGGGCATTGGCGCGTTGTAGCGGGTGGGGCGGATTTGCTTGGTGGGATTGCGGATTTATTGCTTGCGCTTCGTTCGTCTTGGAGAAAATCTGGTTCCTCAATGAATCTGGTTCTCGCGTTCGCGCAATCGGCTGGAAAAGATGTCTCCAAAACGGCGCTTTTTTGGGGGGATGTCCAATTTTCCTATGGCCAATTCTGGACACAAACCCTTCTCGTCGCGGAGCGACTATCTAGCTTGGGCGTCAAGCGCGGAGATCGGATTGGGGTCTGGTTGAAAAACTGCCCGGAATTTGTCCCCGCCCTTTTCGGCATCTGGCAGGCCGGGGCAGTGGCGGTGCCGATCAACAATTTCCTAAAGCCGCCAGAGGTTCAATTCATTCTGGCGGATGCGGGCATTGAAACGCTTATTCTGGACGAATCTATGAATGAAGGATTTGCTAAATTGGGATTGGCGCTACCGGGATTGAAATCACTTTTCGTGGAATCGTTGGGCAACGAAACAACGATCACAGGCGATCCCTTGGAGTCCCCGCAAGAAGAGGATTTGGCCTTGATCATTTATACGTCTGGCACAACAGGGCATCCCAAGGGAGCGATGCTCTCGCATGGAAATTTGCTCGCCAACGTAGAAAGCTGCCGCGAAGTGCTCCAAGCGGTCTGGAAGGACCGGTTCGTGGTGCTGTTGCCCATGTTTCATAGCTTTATGCTCACGGTCTGCGTGCTACTGCCGATGCTCGTCGGAAGTTCCATGGTTCTGATCAAGACGTTGCATCCGCCCAAGAATATCCTTTCGGAAATCATGCAGCATCGTGCGACGCTGCTGCCGGCGGTGCCGCAGTTTTTCCGCGCGCTGGCGCATAATCCGGCACCGGTGGAATTGCCGTTGCGTCTGTGCATCAGCGGGGGCGCGCCTTTGCCGGCGGAGACGCTGCGGGAATTCACGGCGCGCTTCCCCATGCCCCTGCTGGAAGGGTATGGCTTGAGCGAGGCCAGCCCGGTGGTATCCTTTACGCCAGTTCGTGGGCCCTGGAAGGCAGGATCCATCGGCGTCCCCGTACCCGGGGTGGAGATGGCGATTCAAAACGAAGCGGGAGAGACCTTGCCCGTGGGGCAAACGGGAGAACTCTGCGTGCGCGGGGCCAATGTCATGCTCGGCTATTGGAACCAGCCGGCGGCCACGGCCGAAACCATGCGGCAAGGATGGCTCCTGACGGGCGACGTTGGTTACGCGGATTCGGATGGCTATTATTACATTACCGACCGCAAGAAGGACATGTTGCTGGTCAACGGCATCAATGTCTATCCGCGCGAGATTGAAGAGGTTCTTTACAAGTTCCCGGGTGTGAAGGAGGCGGCGGTGATCGGCATCGCCGACGCGCGCAAAGGGGAGCAACCTCTAGCCTTCGTAGCTGGCCACGAAGGCGTGCCATTGGAGGAAAGGGGATTGCTCGACTATTTGCGCGAGCGGTTAGCAGAGTACAAGGTGCCCCGGAAGGTGGTTTTTATGCCCGCGCTGCCGCATAGTCCAACTGGCAAAATTCTCAAGATGCAACTGCGGAAAATGGCTCAAAACGTGTCCTAGGATGCCTTGCATATGGAATTTAGATGTCATCATATGCTGTTTTATTTCAACATGTTACGATCAAAATGGCGTTTTACTAGTTGACCATGTCTGGCAGCGGCCCCTACATTGTCGGGACTGCGACACAACCGCCAGAAGCGGATGGTCCAGCGCGATTTTATGCCTGAAGGATATTGTGTTAAATGCAAAGCAAAGAAGGAAATTGCCGAAGCCGTGGAAGAGACTATGAAGAATGGACGCAAAGCGATCAAAGGCAAGTGTCCGACTTGCGGTGTGGTGATGTTTAAGATCCTTGGCGGCAAAGCGGCCGTGGTGCCAGCCAATGTTTCTCCGAAAGCCGACCCACAGCCCTCTTGATTTTCTATGGCCCAACAACTCGCTTACGTCATCGTCACTCCTTATACCCTTCATAAATCCCGCACTGGCGGGATTTTGGCGCGTTTAATCACGCGCACTGGCTTGGAACTCGCGGCAGCCCGCATGTTCGCTCCCAGCGCCGAATTAGTGCAGAAGTATTCCGAAGCCATCATTTCCACCGCCGATCCCCAAGACAGTCGCATCCAGATATTGATCCGCGATTACATCCTGCGCAATCTGATGCCGGATCCTAAGACCAAGAGGTTGCGCCGCGTCATGGTTCTGTTGTTCCGCGGCGAGGAAGCGGTGCGGAAAGTCCGCTCCGTGGTCGGCAACATAGCGGCCGGGCGGCATGGCGGGGAAACTATCCGCGACACCTACGGCGACCTTGTCGTGGACGAGCACGACCAAGTTCGCTATTTCGAGCCGGCTGTGTTGGCCGCGCCCACGCCTGATGAAGCGGTAACCAAACTCAAGCTGTGGGCCAGCTTTTCTGACAGCGATGGCGGCGTCGTCAACGGCACTTTGAGCTATGGGCAGGAGGAGTCGCCCCAAAGGACGTTGGTTCTCATCAAGCCCGACAATTTCCGGTTCGCCACGGGACGTCCGGGCAACGTGATCGATTTTCTGTCGCGCACGGGGCTTTTCATTGTGGGCATCAAGGTGCACCGCATGAGCGTGGCGGAAGCGTCGGAGTTTTATGGCCCGGTACGGGAAGTCTTGCGCACCAAGCTTAAAGACGTCGTGGCCGCGCGGGCGAAGACGGCGTTGGAAAAAGAATTTGGATTCAAGATTCCCGCCGTTGAGGAGAAACATTTCGGCGAGATGCTGGGGCCGTATTTCGGTGACAATCAATTCGACAACATCGTCAAATTCATGTCGGGCCGTTCGCCCGCCGATTGCGATCCGGCGCAGGCCAAGCAACCAGGGACCGAGCGCTGCATTGCCTTGATTTACGAAGGCGTCGAGGCCATCGGCAAAATTCGCGACGTGCTGGGGCCGACCGACCCATCCAAAGCGCCGCCTGGCTCGGTGCGCCGGGAATTTGGTTCCAACATCATGGTCAACGCCGCTCACGCCAGCGATTCGGTGGACAACGCGCAACGAGAAATGAAAATCGTCAATGTGGGCGAAAACAACTTCCGCGCAGTGGTGGAAGAACTGTACGGAAAGGTTTAGGCAGTGCGGAAAGCCTCGATCATGTCCGGCGCGGCGTTGCATCGCTTCAACGTCAAGGAGTACTACCGCATGGCGGAAATCGGTGTGCTGCAAGAAGACGCCAGTGTGGAATTGTTGGACGGAAGTGTTTTTGACCGGTCGGACGGCACGCTGCATCGTTTCAGCGTTAAAGACTACTATCGCATGGCCGAATCAGGAGTGATTCCGCCCGGTGCGCGCGTAGAATTGCTGGATGGAAAGGTTATTGATATGTCGCCAATTGGTCCATTGCATGGCGGATTGGTTAAGGGCTTGATTCGTGTTTTCACTCGATTCCCCCAAGGCCGATGGTTGCTGGCGGCGCAGGACCCTGTGCATCTGGAAGATCATTCCGAGCCGCAACCTGACCTAATGCTGCTTAAGCCATCCGCAGACGATTATCGTAGCCGCCATCCCAAACCAGAGGACGTTTTTCTGCTGATTGAAGTATCTGATTCCACGCTTGAAACGGATCAAGAAGTGAAGTTGCCGGTTTATGGGCGGGCTGGTATTACGGAAGTTTGGATCGTGAACCTGGACCAGAGCACTTTGGAGGTCTATCGCGAACCGCAGTTTGACGGATACGGCAGCACCCAGTTTCTGCATGCAGGGGACAGAGTGGCGCCCGCTCAATTCCCGGATGCCGTCATCGAAGTTTCCGAGCTGCTGCGGTCCTGACCATCTACCCATCGTATGTGCGGCATTATCGGCTACGTAGGCAGGAAGGACGCCAGCCCGATTCTCCTCGAGGGATTGCGCCGCCTGCAGTATCGCGGTTACGACAGCGCCGGCTTGGCCGTCCTGAGTCAAGGCGAGCTGCATGTGCGCAAGAAAGCGGGCAGTATTGATGAAGGACTGGCCGCTTTGGTTCGCGATCAACCTGCCGATGGTTCGCTGGGCCTTGGGCACACGCGCTGGGCCACACACGGTCCGCCTTCCGACGAAAATTCCCATCCGCACCTGGATCAATCCGGCAAGATTGCCATTGTGCATAATGGCGTTATTGAAAATTGCGACCGCCTTAAACAAAAGCTCCTGGCCCAGAGCCACACGTTCCGCTCCGAAACCGATACGGAAGTGCTGGCGCACCTGATCGGCGCCTTTTATCAGGCAGGTGCTTGCCAGGATGGCGCGGCCTTGACCCAAGCGGTCTGTGACGCTTTGCGCGAAGTCATCGGCACCTATGGCTTGGCGGTGGTCAGCGCCGACCATCCCGGCCTGATCATCGGCGCCCGACGTGGGTCTCCCTTGATCATCGGCCTCGGCCAGAACGAGAATTTCCTGGCCAGTGATGCCAACGCCATCGTCGCCCACACCCGCCAGGTTATCTATCTTAACGACTATGACGTCGCGACAATGACTAGCGAGCGGTTCGACGTGCAAAACCTGGGCACGGACACCGCCAAGGTGCAAATCAGCCATTTGGAATTCGACGCGCAAGACGCCGCGCGCGGTGATTTCCCGCATTTCATGCTCAAAGAAATCTTCGAGCAACCCCATACGGTGGAAAATGCTCTGCGCGGCCGCGTGGATCACGAAGGAGCGACCGCGCGTTTTGGGGGACTGAATATGTCCGCGTCGGAATTGCGCAACATTGGGCGCATCGTCATTGCCGCCACCGGCACCAGTTGGCACGCGGCGCTGGTCGGCGAATATTTGATCGAGGAACTCGCCCACCTGCCGGTCGAAGTTGAGTATGCGCATGAGTTTTATCTTCGCAACGCGCCGCTGGAGCGCGACACTGTCCTGCTGGTGATTTCCCAATCGGGCGAAACTGCCGACACGCTGGGGGCATTGCGCGAGGCCAAACGCCGGGGGCACCGCGTCCTGGCCATTTGCAACGTCGTGGGCAGCACCGTCGCTCGCGAGGCCGACGGCGGGATTTACATGCACGCCGGGCCGGAAATCGGCGTGGCCTCCACGAAGGCCTTTGTCTCGATGCTGGTCATTCTCTCTTTGCTGGGTGTGCATTTGGGGCGGATGCGTATGCTTTCGGTCCATCGCGCTCTCGAGATTTTGCGCGGCCTGGAAGCGATTCCTCAACAGATCGAATCCCTGTTGCAGCAATCGGCCATTCTGGCCAAGCTGGCCGCGAAATACGGCCAGGCTCGCGACTTTTTTTTCCTGGGCCGCGGATATAGCTATCCAATCGCGCTGGAAGGCGCATTAAAGCTCAAGGAGATTTCTTACATCCACGCCGAAGGCTACTCTGCCGCCGAGATGAAACACGGTCCCATTGCATTGATTGATTCCGCCACACCGACGGTTTTCCTAGTGCCACAGGATTCAATGTACGAAAAGACGCTGGCCAACATGGCCATGATCCGCGCTCGCAAAGGCCCGATCATCGCGCTGGCGACCGAAGGTGACACCGAAATTGCCAAGCGGGCCGACGATGTGATCTATCTACCGCGCACGTTGGAGCCGTTGTACCCGATCCTGGCCAGCGTGCCGCTGCAACTTTTCGCCTACGACGTGGCCGTCCTGCGCGGCTGCGACGTGGACAAGCCGCGCAACCTGGCCAAGAGCGTAACCGTCGAGTGAGGTTGAGTTGGATCTGGACGGGATTTTGTGGGCCGACATATAGCCGGTAGATTATGGCCGATATTCGTGCCACGAACCGGTAAAAGGAAAGCAACCTATTTTACGAGCGGTGAAGTCCCCATAGAGCGGCCGGACAGCCGCGATTATGGTAGGAGCATGAAAAACTATATTCTTGCGTTAATGCTGCTCGGCGGACTGGAAGCCGGTGGCTTCAAAGCGTCCGCTCAAACGACTAATAATTCTTCGACCAATACCCCGCCGTCGCCAACGGAGTTTCTGTGGACATTCTCCGGGCTGAGTTACGAAACCAACGCCGCCGGCAACATCATCGCCAAGACAATCTCTGACAAGACCATGCTGGCCGAGGCTGTGGCGGCTGCGAACGTCAGTGCTGAGGGCAAGGCGGTCGTCTATCATATCAATGGGAGTTCGTTCGGCGACACGGTTGATATTGTCAGCCGGACCAACGGGGAAGTCCTGCAAACCCTGTTCGGATATTTCTTTGGCGATGACGCCAGCCTGGGCCGCATGGCGATCACCAATGGCAAATCCACCCAAGTCAAAGAAATCGACTATATTTACACCGGCCAAAACAGCCATTCCCTGGGCGCTTCGCTCACGAGCAAGACCTACGTTACGAACCGCAACAAAACCGTGGATCTGGTGGCGGAAGGCCCAATGCACTGGCTCATCAACCCGGACGGGACCAACGGCGCGAGAATCTGCACTGGTACTTTCATCACTGGCAAGCCGCTGTTCTGAACCAACCCCGGTTCTGGTTGGCTGCTTATGGTTCGGTCACAATTCGATAGAACTGTTGAGCCGCCGACCCGATTGGGCAGGACACGCCCAGACTGGAATTGGTGGCGGTGAGGAGGCCGCCCACGTTGGTCCAAGTTGCGGGAGCCAAATTGGCGGTCGATTGCAGTTGGTATGATTGCCCGGCCGCTGAGATCCATGTCAATACAAGCATTCCGTTCGCTTGCACTGCGGATTGAAAAGTGGGAGCCATCAAAGAATTGGGCGAAACCAGGGCGTTGATCAAATTGATGCCGAATGGCGTGCCCCAGCCCGTGCAGAGGTCATAACCGGGCGTAGCAAAAAAATTGGTCGGACTTGCGCTGTCGGTATTGTTTCCGTTCGTAATGTCGTGCAGAGCCGACGCATAGCTCGCACCTAAGCCGATGGCGGAGAGGGTTGGGTTGATGAAACCAATGGCTGGCAGGCCTTGCGTGGCGGCTTGCTGATTGGCCAAGGCGGCAAACCCCGTCCACAACGGGGTCGAAGCACTGGTGCCGCCGACTGCGCCTTGCATTCCGTTAAAGGCCGCCACCCAAACCGAGTCGCCCGCGTGCGCCGAAACATCAGGCATGTTGCGAAAGCTGGCCGATCCTTGATTGGCCGGGGTGCTCAACCCCTGCTGCCACGTTGGCAGCGGGTAGTTGACACTGATGCCGCCGCCGCCGCCCGACCACGCCGATTCCGCCAGCCAGGCTCCTCCGGGGCCGCTCGTCGTCAGGACCGTGCCGCCCACCACCGTGATGTTCGGGTCATCCGTCGGCGGCGTGATCGATCCGGTCGCGTAGGCCCCGTTGTCGCCGGCCGCTTGGAAGAAAGTTTGGCCCTGTGCGGCAAACTGTTCAAAAATCTGATCCCTCGCCGGATTCTTCACAAAGTTACCCCAGCAGCAACACAACTGGCGGGCGAGGTTGTCCGTCGCCATCCTATTCAAAATATCGTTTGCGACCTCGCCTTCGTACACAATTATACTCGACAGTCCTGGCGCCATGCACACTGTCATCTCGATATCCAGGGTTGGTTCGATGCTGTTGGCACCCGGGGTCCCACTCGCTCCGTCCAGCAAGATATTGGTCAACGGCACATTCGGCAATTTAGCGAGGTTTTCGTACGCGGCGATGTCCGAGGCATAATAGCCGTCAAACTCGAGCAACCCAATCGTTTGGCCCGCTCCTGTCAACGCAACGCCCGGCGCATATGCGGCTCGGAAATCATAGCCCAGGAAGTCGCCGTTCGGCCCGGAGCCAAATGCATTGGTGGTGTAGTTGGTGACATCGAAGGAGAGTCTGAGATTCATGGGACGCGGCACAGTGAAGTTGTCCAGTCCTTCAATGGCCAAGAGGGGAACGGCCAGGGCAGGGGACGGATCAGAATCCGGGGCGTAGAAAGTACGGGCTTCGGTCGGATGTTGATAGACCCCCATCCGCACATGCAAAGCCTTCTCCACATTCGCCACGGACCCTTTGACCTCCAGCAAGGTTCGATTAGGGTGAGTGCCAGCCACCGTCAGTCCGTGAGAAGTCGCGAACCGCACGACCTCCCGGTAATCTTGCTCGGCCGGGCCAAAGCGTTCTGCGAATTGGCTGGGCGTCAAGTATTTGCGATAACATGGGCTTGCGGGATTGTACAGATCATGGAGAAAGTCGCCTAAAGCCGCCTGCTGACGGAGCGGGAGCGACAGCACCAGGTTCAGTTGGTTCGTCGGTGCAAGGGGTGCCAGCGGCCTCAAAGACTCCATCGCCGTCGGTCTTTGCCCGTGAATAGTTTGCAGATTGCCTTCAGCCTGTAAGCGCGCGACCCAGACAATCCAAGCCAACAGGGTCATTGCAAATTTTGATACTTCAATTCTCACTTGGCTGGCACTAACTGTAACCCATGAGGTATCCGCCTACAACCAGGATTGTGGATTGCTTCCGGTAATAAATTTTTAGTGAAATTATCCCGACTAATCATGGAAATCAACAGGTTACGACTTGGTTTTCGTGATTTCTGGCGGTCTGGCCGATCCGAAAAGACAATTGAACCGCGGATGAACGCAGATGGACGCGGATCAGCCGGAGATCCGAGAAAATCCGAAGCCATCCTTCGGTTAAGGGAGGTAGCCCAAAGACAACAGCGTTCATCCGTGTCCATCTGTGGTTCTCCCTTTTGATCACTTTTTCATTTTTCTTTCCCCCGTTTCGCCCCGATTTGGCGAGGGCCTCTGATGTTCTATTTCTCATCACAAGAACCATTATGCCACAAAGCGAAAAAAAACAAAAACCTACGGTAGGTTTTTAGTACGCTTTTTTTGCAACAAAATGCGTTTGGGCACAGTTTCTTGGGGCAATTGGTGGCAGCGACCTCGCAAACTCCACGCCTTCAATCATTTATGACTCAATAAAAAAACGCTCGTTTATATGACAAGCTCGGTTTTCATTTTCTTGACTGGCAGGGTATTTTCCATCGCATCACGTTGAAGGCCAAATATTTGCCATCCAAAAGCGACTTGTCAAGCAGCAGTGGTTTTTGCTGTCAGTACTAATGCAACCACTTTTGAAAAACGCAAAAAAGCGTGTTTTTTCGCTTGGTGCTGTCAACAAGTTGTTTCCCTTGGAAACATTCTTCGCGCCATCTGTTAAATTGGCGCGGGACTTCGCTTCGGGTCTTGGTCAAGTTGAAATTGTGCTTTGCCATGTCTGATGTCTCAAAACACACTTAACATGTCCCAAACACGCATAGACGTGCGAATCTGGTTATGTTAGAAACAAGACTGTAGCCGAGTCAGCAAAGTCGAGAACGAGTTGGCCATTACTGCCAATATTCTCGGTCCTGATGGTGGCTTTTCAAATTGTCAGATCAGTCCGTGCATTATGTTCTAGCATCATGAATGGCGGAATCAAATACTGGAATCGGCGGCTCTCCGGCGGAACACCTTCTGGACGCATCCATTGCGTTCTGGCGATGGCGCTGTTTTGCGCGGTCGGAGCGGTGGCCCAGGACGGTTATTGGATTAAGAGTAGCGGCGGAAGTTGGGCCAGTACGGCCAATTGGGACTCGGCGGATGGCATGGCGGCAGGCGCTGATAGCACGGCTTATTTCGGGTTCGCGCGCGAGGCGGTTATATCCCCCAGCGCAACTTTCACTTTTGACGGGGCGCAAACGATTGGCAATCTCTGCTTCACTACCCAAGGAGGCCCAGCTAATTGGAATTTTGGCGGGGGTTCGAGCGGATCATTGACTTTGAACAGCACTTTCGAAGCGCCACAAATCACGATTACATCTCCTACGCTACAGGTCACGCTGAAGGCCGTCGTGGCTGGCGGCGCGGGCCTGGAGAAAGACGGGGCAGGGACTTTGGTCCTCGCAGCCAACAACACTTACACCGGCCTCACGCTGGTGAATAGCGGCGGATTGAATGTGACCGGAACACTGGGAACAGGCGGAGTGGATGTGACCCACGCAACATTGAGCGGCTCGGGGGTGATCAACGGCCCGGTGGTAGTGGGTTCCGGCGGCATCCTTTCCCTTGGAAACACATCCGGGGCTTTAACGATCAATAGTTCCCTAGTCCTGCAACCGGGCAGCACGACGTCCGTGGCGCTCGGTGCTTCCAGCGGCACCCAAGCTGCGGTGCTGGGTCTGAGCAGCGTGACTTACGGCGGGACGTTGGTCGTGAGCAATCTGGCGGGGGCGCTGTCGCTCGGGCAGAGCTTTTCCATCTTTGGTTCCGCGCCGGCCACCGGGAATTTCAGCAGCATCCAACCTCCGCCCGGTCCTTGGCTGCGCTGGAGCTTCAATCCGGCCACCGGGCAAATTTCGGTCGTTTCATCCGCAGCCCAACCGGTCTTCTCCAGCGTGAATGTTTCCGGTGACAATCTGGTCCTGAACCTCACCAGCGGGCCCCCGGGTTCGCCTTGTTATATTATGACCACCACCAACTTGGGCCTCCCCAAGGCATCTTGGACTCGGATCGCCACGAATTCCTTCGACGTGAGCGGCAATTGTAATTTAACCAACAACCTAAGCGCGACTGGCTCGGGCCACCTGTATGTGGCGGCCTTCGTGGTACCTTCACCATGATGAGTTTGCGATGTTTATGAGAACTCTTTCATGCCGTTGTGCCTCCTTCGTCGTGGGTTTGAGCCTTTTCCTTGCGGCCGCCCCCATTGCGCGCGCTACCATCAGCGTGGAGAGCTCAAGCTCGTTTGGGAACGTCTCGCTTGCTCCAACCTCGGGCAGCATCGAATACCTGTCGTCGGTCATGAGTTCCGTGTTTTCCCAGGCAGGCGGCAACGCCCAATATAATTCGGGCGCTTCCAGCACCGCCAACAGCTCGGATACGCTGGTAACCGGAGGTTCGGCGACTGGCTTCGGTAACGTGTCGGCCTCGTCTTCGCCTAGTTCCCTTTCTGTTTCGGGCTCCAGCCGCGCGACCGGATCTATTCCGGGGAGCACGGCTGGCTTCGATACTTCGACCGGGCGCGCTTCGGCTGGCTTGTCGTTTGAGATTACAGGCGTTACGGGTCCCGTGAGTGTCACTTTCTCGACCGTCGTAAGCGGGCAACTCACATTGTCTTCGGATCAATATGGCGTCTTGGGACAGGGCGAGACGGATTTTGCGTTGTCTGTCAACGGCAACCCCGTGTTGTTCAGCGACTTGATCCAGAGTATTGGCGCGAATCAAACCTTGGGCGGAACTGTTTCACAAACGCTGACGGAAACCATGACTCTGATGGGAGGTACGCAATACTATTTATATATGGAGGCCGATTCGGAAGCCATGGTGGTGAATTCGAGCATTTCGGCGGTCCCTGAGCCTGCGGAAGGTTCATTATGGGCGGCTTGCCTGGCCTTGTCCGCCTCGGGTTTTTCTTTGTTGCGAAAGCGCTTTGCTTCCAGGACGGCCCGGCAGCGTTTGGGCCTGCTTTTGGTTGGAGCGTTGGCGGGCTTGGCGTTGTCTGCTCGTGCGACTTATATTGGCAGCGACAAGCCGGACATTTGCGCGACCTGCGGCGCCCAGTCCACCCGGCAACAGGCCGGCGCGATCAATACCAGTTTGACTGAGGGAAATTCAAGGGACGATTATCAGGTCGTGAACATCCAGAGCGCTTACGGGCCGACGCTCCCTTTTTCTCTGACCTATAATTCTTACAATGCCGACGGCTCCAGAGCCCAACTGGACACCGGGCTGGGATTCGGCTGGACGCACACCTACAATACACTCCTTTTTCAGCAACGCGGACAGATGTTTCGCCTGGGCCCGGACGGGCGGGTTACTCAATTCTACCAGAACTACTCCGGCAACACCTTGACTTACACCTCCGACACCGGTTTTTTCGAGACGATGACGATGCAACCAGACGGCAGCTACATTGTCAGCAACAAATTTAAGAGCTGGTGGAAATTCGGGTCGGTGCCGGGCAGTTCGCTTTTGGTCGCGGGTCCGGTTTACCAACTGCTCCAAATGGGTGATCGCAACACGAACATCACCACCTTCACCTATAATGGCGGCCAGTTGAACACGGTGATGGATACGTATGGCCGAACCTTGCAATTCTCCTACAATGCGGGGAGCAAGCTTTCCCAAGTTACCGACCCTATGGGGCGCACCACCACGTTCACTTATGATGCGCAGGGAAGGATGCCCATCATGATCACTGATCCGTCTGGCAAAACCGTCCAATACACTTACAACTCGCAGTATCAAATCACGCGCAAGGTGGACCGCGATGGCCGGACGTATTTCTACACTTACAAAGGGCTACGGCCCTTTATGGTGACAGATAGCACCGGCCAACCCTGGTTTTCACTGACGAATTCAACTGGCTTTGCGGTCAATCAAACCAACGTGACCTTCAGCTTGCAGCGCCAATACACGCCGGGCACCACAGGCAAAACAGATGGCCGGGGCAATACCTGGCAGTATTCGTACGACACAAACGGTTACATCAACCAGACAACTGCGCCAGACGGCAGCACGACTAAATACACCTACGATCCGGGCACGCTTCAAATTTCGTCCAAGACGGACCCGAACAACAATGTCACGCGCTACCAGTATGACGCCGAAGGCAACCGCACCAACATGACCGACGCCCTCGGGAACATAACGAGTTACACCTACGATCCGGTTTTCAGCCAGATGACCAGCATGACCGATCCCAATGGCCGGACCACGACCTACACCTACGACGGCGCCGGCAACCAAATCAAGAAGACGGACCCCATCGGACAGACGCAATCGTGGACCTATGACAGCCACGGCAATGTCCTTAGCATGACTGACCAACGCGGGAATACTACGGCTTACACTTATGACTCCTACGGCGAGCTTATCCAGGCGACCGATCCGCTGGGAAATACGACTCGCTACGCGTACGATTTGGACGGAAATCGCACAAGCATGACGGACGCCAACGGGAACACTACGACCTACACTTATGATTCGCTCAACCGTCTGATCAACACGATCGATCCGCTTGGAAATGCGACCACGACTACCTATGACTCGACCGGCAATGTGATTTCCAGGACGGACGCCGACAACCATACTACCTACTACGATTACGATACTCGTTCCCGCCTGGTGGACAAGACCAACGCTTTAAATTTCGTCACGCAAACGACCTACGATGCCAATGATAATGTCATCAGCACGACGGATGAGAATGGTCGCACCACTTCCTACACCTACGATTCGCTTAACCGCAAAATAAGCACCATCGACCCTTTGGGGAACACGACCATGACCGCTTACGACCCGGTTGGCAACGTGATTTCCACGACCGACGCGAATTCTCATACGACCACGTATACTTATGATGCCTTGAATCGGCGGATTTCGATGACGGACCCGTTGGGCAACACTACGTCCTATGATTATGCGAACACCGGCGGATTGCCTTGTTGCGGCGCGACCGCGGGTTCTGACTTGATTACTGAGATGGTGGATGCCAACGGCAAGATCACTTACTATAACTATGACGAACTGAATCGCCGGACCAATGTGTTGCATAAGTCCGGCGGCGCGACCGATGTTATTAACCCAACCGACGCGGTCACAACGACAACCTATGACGCGGACAGTAACGTCATCGAGGTCACGGATCCCAACAATAATGTTACAAAAACGACTTATGACGCGGACAATCGGGTGATCGGTGTGACTAACGCTGCCGGGGACGTCACTACAACGGTTTACGATCCCGTGGGCAATGTCAATGAAACTGTTGATCCTCGCGGCAATGTCACCACGTATGTTTATGATGCCGACAACCGCATGACCAACACCACTGACAGCGTGGGTCCTGTCACTTCACAGTCGTACGATGGCGTAGGGAATGTCATCATGACGACCAACGGCAATGGCAACGTGACGACGACGACTTACGACGCCATCAACCGGGTCATCGCAGTAGCCGACCCGCTGGGCCACACGACCAGCACCGTGTATGACCCAGTCGGCAACGTTGTTAGCACGACCGATCGGAATGGCAATGTCACTACGCATGTGTACGATGCGGACAACCGCATGACCAACACGACTGACGCTTTAGGGAATTTAACCACCACTGCTTATGACCCGGTGGGCAATGTTATTGAAGTCATCGATCCATTGAGCCACATCACTTCTTACACCTACGATGCGGATAATCGATTGATCCAGGAAACGGATGCGGACACGCATAGCCGCAGCTACACTTACGACGGCACCGACCACAAGATCACACGCCTTGACCAGAACGGTCACACGACCACCTATACATATGACGACTTCTATTACATGACCGAACGCGATTACTCGGACGGCAGCCCGAGCGACGTGTTCATCTACGATCTTGGTGGACGCCTGACTAACGCGACCAGGAATGACTGGACAAACACCTTTACGTACGATGGGGCCAACCGGCCGTTGATCACGACTGAGACCAACAAATCGGTGATTTACTCTTACGACATCCCGTCTGGCCTTCGTATTATTATTTATCCCGACGGAACGACGATAACGGAACATTACGATCTGCGCTCGCGCCTGATTGAGGTGGACGACGGCGGTTCCCCGCCGATCACCCAATATACTTACGATTCGGACAATAATGTGGTAATTCGCACGAATCGCAACAACACGGTCGCCAAATATACTTACAACGCCAACGATTGGGACGTGGCGTTAACCCACTCGAATCTTACCGGGCTTCTGGCCGGCTTTTCCTATACCTACGATAACGAAGGAAACAGACTTTACCAATCGAATCAAACGACGTCGGCCGATTCGGAAGGATACATCTACGACGCCCTTTACCGTCTGACCAATTATGACGTGGGTGTGCTTTCCGGAGGCGTCATCTCTCCGAGTTCCCTAGCCGAGAGCTATTACCTTGATGCCGTCGGCAACTGGACCCGCTTTATCAGCAACAGCGTGACCCAGACGCGCACTCACGATCCAGCCAACGAAATCTCCAGCATTAACAGCACGACCTACACATACGATCTTAATGGCAACCTGCTGGACGATGGCACTTATCGCTATGCTTACGACGTGGAAAATCGTGTCACCTCCATAACACGGGAGAGCGATTCCGCAGTAGTGGGCCAGTATTCATACGATGCCCTGTGCCGCCGCATTACCTCGGTTCTCGACCCCGCCGGCAGTCCCTCAACGGTTTTTTATTTTTACGACGAAGCGGGCCAAATTCTAGAACAGGCCGACGCCAGCGAGACTACGCAAGCCATTTACACTTATGGTCGATACGTCGATGAGCCGCTGACCATGATTCGTGGAGGGCAGACCTATTACTACCATCCCAATGCTCACTACAACATAGAGCTACTCACTGACGGCACTGGGACTCCGGTGGAACGCTACACTTACGACGCGTATGGCGAGCCGGTGGTAACGGATGGCAGCTATAATCCGATTTCGCCAAATGCGTGGGGCACGCCGCACAGCGCCATCGGCAATTTCTATCTGTTCACGGGTCGGGAACTGGATGAGGAAAGCGGCCTTTATTTCTACCGGGCGCGCTATTACGACAGCTTGAAGGGCAGGTTTTTGCAGAGGGACCCGATCTGTGACGCGTATCAACTGAATCTATACGAATATGCGGGCGACAATCCTATCGGGCACCTGGATCCTTCGGGATTGTGGTGGCACTGGGAGGCGCACAAAGGCAGTGACGATGATCTTGCGGTCAAGTCCATGGACATCCCAGGGTTGTCCACCGGGTATTGGACAGGCGATTCGAAGCTAATCAGTTGGGCGTTCATAAAGGGAGCGGATATTGGCGCGGCGGCGGCTATTGGCGCCTCCTTTTTGCAGCATGCCGGCGCATTTTCCAGCTATACCATTCATGATGCGCATAGCACCTACAGCGTTTATTTCGACTGCGACTTCAACTCGGGTGCCGTATCTCTTAACGATGAAAAGGGCCCTAAGGGAGATCCCGCCTCAAAAGGCCCACTTACCACGGCCATTGTGCCTAATTGGAAGATTCAAGGCCATAATGTGGATCTGGAAATTCAAGTGGTGATTCAAGTCTCGGGCAAAATTGAGATTAAATCCGATTGGGAGATTTC
>Ga0206858_1070_pt1 | contig 30148 bp, 22 predicted proteins | sample Alteio_BWOrgCont_46_FD_152622 | JGI IMG/M metagenome (GOLD analysis project Ga0206858, IMG submission 152622) | Enriched cells from forest soil in Barre Woods Harvard Forest LTER site, Petersham, Massachusetts, United States -... | ecosystem: Environmental > Terrestrial > Soil > Temperate forest >... | reverse complement strand
TGGGCTGAATTCAAGCAGCGGCCATCGTTCAAAAGCGATAGCGCAAGGTGGCATAGACCAGGTTCATGCCGTAATCGGCGTTTCCGCCGGTCGCCTGATCCAAGTAGCGGAAGTACCCGTATTTCAACGACACGCGTATTCTCTCGCTGATCCGGCGAGTAAGCGTGGCGGTGACGGAATGTTCATGCCCGCCAGCCCCGTAAGGAACTCCCGCGAGAGAGTTATTCTGGTAGTCATCCGCTTGATAGTAAAAGTAACTCAAATTCAGGTCTGTCTTATTGTCCAGGACCAGCCCCGAGGTAAAGTTGACCGTCCAGTAGTTGTTCTGACTATCAAGTATGGCTTGCGTGACATCCGAAGCGGGCGTCGCCGTATCGCTTAGAACACAGTTGAAACCGGTTTGCCAATTTAACCTCGACCAGGGCGTCCAAGTCACGTCCTGCGCGAGGATGTGGCTGCTCATGGTCGAGGATTCCACGTCGGGCAGCCCCGCCTGCGGGTCGGGCTCCGTGTGAATGGTGGACCATTGATACTCGTAGCGGCTGATCAGGCTCACGTTCGGCAATACTCTCCAAGTTGCCCTGACATTTCCATCGTAGGTTGCGAATTTTTGCATCTCCAGAAAACCAGGGTAACCGAGGGGGCTATTGACGGCCCCCTCCGTCGAATTAGCATAGTGGTAGGTGTCAAATTTATAGTAACCGCCGACGTCCAAAGTGACGCGGCGCGAGGGATACCACCTGGCTCCGGCCGTGTATTTCTTAATGAAGTTTTTTTCGTCCATCCCGCTTTCCGCGCCGGGCGCGCCGATTCCGCCGATCGGGACCAGTCCGCCATATTGATCCAAATTTCCCTCCACTTCTGTCAAATCAACTCTGGCGTGCAGCACCCAATTCGTAAAGCCTCGGTAGGTGGCGTCAAGCCGCTCGCGCACATCGAGATCGCCGGAATAGCCATTGGCGCCGAAAGGCACCGGCAGGCTGGTGCCGAGCGTTTCCATCCCGCTGGAGGCCTCATCCGTATAATCTTTTTGCATTCGGATGGAAGGAACGATGGTGAAGTTAGGCGCCGGCTTGTAGAAAAGGTTGGCATCCAGCACGTATTCGTTCATGCGCGAATATCCGGCGAGATCGTAATAGCCTAATCCGTATTGGGCGTTGGGCATGTAACCCACATCGAAGTCGGACCCGTAAATGCGGCTGCCGAAAAACGTATTGTTCAGGTGCGAGTAGGAGAAGCCGAAGGAAACCAGAACATTCGTCTTCACCCACGTTTCCGAAAAGGTATGCAGATCAAACCCGTCATAAGTCGTGCCTTGCTGACCGGTGATTTTTTGTTGAATCGGTTCGCCGGGGAATTCCGTAATTTTGAGCGTGTCTTCCAACCGGCCCGATTGAAAGCGCACGCCCAGGCCCAAGTCCGATGATTTGACATGGTCAGTCAGGTCGAGTTGAACCGTGTCGGCGTGTTCATGGATCGCATTCAATGAGGGGCTAAGTCCTCGCACCATGTTGCCATTCTGAGTCGTGTCCCCCCAGATGGTGGAACCTTCCTGGCCATCCCGGAAAGTGTGCGTGTACTTGAACACCGCGTTGATGCCCTTTTCCGGGGTCAGTCCTGCTTCGAAAGAAAAGTTTCCGCGATCCAGCCCGTAGGCGTCCTTCGACAGCGGATAATTCATGCCTGTTGACGGGAAGAAGCCGCCATCCCCATCCGACCAGGTGCGGAATTCGCGGTAGGAAAGTCGCAGATAGCCGACTTTCTCTCGCGCCACGTCCAGCCTCAATTTGTAATCGTCCTGTTCGGCTATCGCCCGCACGTCCAGAGACATGGTGGTAGTCTTGTCCAGATTGGTTCCAAAATGAGAACCTTCAATTCCGCCGAAAGCTTCACCGGTGGTCTGGTGCTGTTGTTCAAAATTGGCGCGGTTGCCGCTGCCGAAATAGCCGCCAGCCCCAAAATCAATCCAGTTGTTGTAGGAGTTGGTGCCTCCCTCGAACACCTGTTCCGGGGTCATCGCAGGTTTGGCAGTGGACGCCGGCGCATTAGTTTCAGCCGCCGACGCGGCAGACGCCGCGAAGCACAAACAGAGCAGCAAGCCCCAACAACGGTTGAATTGTTTCTCCTGGAGTTGTTTGGTTGCTTTCATCGGCGTCAGGGTTGGGGTTAGAAGCGCAAAGCGGGGCTGACGCGGGAGCCATGCACGGCCTCGTGACAGCCGGCTGTCCAACAGGTGCCTTGCTGAACACGCAAGGTGTGGTCTGATCCGCCGATGAAGAGCTGGCCGCCGCTGACCTGTTGGAAGTGGCATTTCAAACAAAGGTTGGCGTTGCGCTCTGTCAAGAGTTTGGCATTGACCGAGCCGTGCGGCGAATGACAGACCGTGCAACCCTCATGCAGCGCCTCGTGTTGAAACACAAATGGTCCCTTCTGAGCCTGGTGGCAACGGAAACAATTGTCGTTGAGAGATAGCATCGAGGTGCCGCCCCCTTCGTGGATGGAGCCTTTATGCGGCGAATGGCATTCGGTGCAACTTAGTTTGTCTTCGGTCACTGGATGGTGATTGGGCAGACCGAATTGGCCACGCACCTCAGCGTGACACTGGAAGCAAACCATTTCCGTCGCGCGCGGCGAAGCGACCGTAAGTCGCGCCCCGAAGCTGCTCGATTTGGGACGACCCGACTTGAAACTGTAAGGAGGCAAGACCTCTCCACCGGAATCAGAGTGGAGGCTGCACGGGCCGTGGCACGATTCGCATCCGGCGTTGAGCGCGTTTGTTCCTTGCGCGATCAAACGGGCGTGATCCGCCGTGGCGAATCCTTTGTATATTTGGTCGTGGCACTGTTCGCATTCCTTGGAACCAATATACTTGGCGCCGGGCACATTGGGCAATTCCACCACCGACCGGCTCACGGTGGCGCAGGAAATTGCCACGAGCAATACTGCTGACACCGCCGCCAGCGCCAATCCGCGCATCCACCTTGGGCCGCGCGTGGCAAATTTGCGAAAATTGCGCATGATCATAGCGATTGATTTACGAGCGTTCACGGTTCCAACTCCTCCTCAATCCAATCTTCCGCCGTTTGTAGAAGCGTAATGGTATAGAGCGGATTGTGAACACCAAAACTGCCGTCTTGCAGCACCACGTAAAGATTAAAACGCGCCTTCTGGATATTCTCCGGAATTTCAGTTTGCTCCGTTGCATTCGGGCCTTTACCGCCGGAAGACAACTCGCCGGGGGTCGTGTACTCCCAGGCCAGGTTTCCGTACTTGGCAAACAATATCTGGACGGCCGTGTTGGTGCTGTGAGCAGCCCAATAATCCAAATCGGATTTGACCTGCTGAATTTGGTTCGACACATCGCCCGTGACAAAAGTCACCAACGGTCCCGGCGTGTCGTGGCAGTTGACGCAGAGGCCATACTGGTAAACCTCAAAGTTGTGCCCCTTGTTGGCGGGCTGCGTGCTGCTGACAAAGGGCGTGGTCTGCATGTGGCAATCGACACACTGGTTGGTGATCAGCAGGGCGTGCGAACCAGGCTGATACGGCGCTGCCCCTGACGCCAACTCTCCAATCGTGCCAAGCAACATATTATACTGCGGTGAATGGTGCGGTGCGCACGCGTTGTTGGTCCATGATGCGCCGGCGTGATTGTGGCACTGGCCGCAAACATTGATCTTAGGATTGTATTGACTGAGAAAGGAGCCATTGGGGGGCATGAAGTAGTCGTTCGTGGAAGCAATGGGATTGCGCAGTTGCGCTGGGTTCGCATTGGTTTGATGCGGGTCGTGACAGGTGGCGCACACAATTCCGATCTGCGCGTCGCCCATCGGAAGCGCATTTGTTTCCAGCAGACTCAATCGCACGGAACCGGAATGACAACGGCCGCAACTATCTATCTGATTCGTGGCATTCAAACCTCCGATCACTTGCGCATGACTGCTGGCGGTCCACTCCTCGAAAATCGGATGGCGTGGATCCGTATGGCACCCGCCGCAGAGAGTGGCGGCGATTTCCGCGCGCGGGCGGACCGCCGGATCATCCGGATTGGCCGCGTGACTGGCCGCCGGACCGTGGCAATTTTCGCATTGCACGCTGGTCAGGTGCGGTGTTTTGGTTTGATTGACAAATCCGGTTGGCAGATCGAACCCCAAAGTGTGGCAGGCGAGACAAGCGGTGTTGGTTTGGCCCCCGTCGGTCACGAACAAGGCGTTGGTGAACGCCGCCGCGTGGCGTGTGTTCACCTCCGTATTCAAAATGGGGGAATGGCATTGGGCGCAAGCCTCAGACCCCGCGTAAATGGGGGCCGGGCCGGAGATTTTGAAAAAGGCGTTGCTCGTGCCGCCTGGAACGGTAGCGATTCGATTCAGATTGGTATCTTTGCCCACAGCCACCCAAGCGGGATTATGCAGGCTCCGCGCTTCAAATAACTCGTAATACCCAGCAGGCCCGTCCCAAGTCACGTTCACGCCGTTGGTGCCGCGCGAAATCCCCGTGATTACCGGCCAACCGGGCATCCCTCCCGGCTGCGTGATGCTTAAGTGTTGCACGTCCTGCGCCCTGGCGCAAAGGCTGATCGCCAGAGCACCCGCCAGAAAAAGTTTTGTGCTATTCATGCATCACTCTTTCCACGGTCGAATAGGATAATGCTCGTGAGGCCACGGACTCAAGGCGTGGCTTTCTTTAACTGTTGCAAAGCGGCGACTTGAGCGTGCGAGTCGAGCGCAATGTGCTTCAATTTACCGGTTGCCTCTGCCTTGATTTTCCGAAGCTGCTCCCCGGCGGCCTGCTGGGCTGCCTCGGACTCCTTGCCCGCCTCGATATACCTTTGCTCGGCCTCTGTCACCTGGGCTTGCATCTCCAGAGATGCTTGCTGGAATCGCACCAAAGCTGCGTCGCGCAAGGTCTTGGCGCCGTCCTTCAGCGAAACATTCTCAAGGTTTGGAATAGCGCGCCTGACTTCAACCAGGGTGGCGGGTGCGATCCGAGTCGCTGGTGGCGCTCCACGTTTGGCGTCGGCCGCGCGGGTTGTGGCGCGGGTGATGGCGCGGGTCAGGTCGGATTCCAAAGCCTGCTCCCACTCTGGGGCAAGACACGGGAGCGATTCTTTTTGACTGCCGCACACCACCGCCAGACCCAAAAAGCAAGCTTCACCTCGGTCGATATTGAAAGGAGTGATGCCATCGGCCTCTGCGGCTTTCCCGCCGGCGTTGCCCGAGGAAGTACAGCGAATCACTTTGAGTTTGTGGCCGGCCACCTGCTCATACAGGGCCAGTAATTGATCGGCCCGGCTGGCATATGATTGGACGGAGTCCGCCACGCTCGACGCATCGAGCATTGAGTAAAATCGAATTTCCACCGGCGCATCCAAATGTTGCAAAACCTCTTTGGTTGCATCCGACAGCGTCGCCGGGTTCTGGGCGTCGGAACTTATTTCTGCCGCATGATTCGCGCCTTTGACGGAAAACCAAACAGCGCTCAGGGCCGTGCCTGCGAGAAAGAAGACCAGTGCAGGGATGAGAATCCGGGAGCGGGAGTTTTCGGACGGGCGGCTTTTCGCGGCTGGTGGCAAATTATTTTTTGGCATTGCATTCATCGTCTTCCTTTCATCTCGTGCGTGCTCATGGCGCATTCTTGTTGCCCGACTTTTACAAAACATTTTCTGTCATCTGATTAGACTTGGCGGCTGGCCGCGCAGGTTACCCTCGCCTGCCAGCCGCCAATTAAGTTCTCTGTCTAAGCACAGAGTTCTCCACGTTATGGGTTATGGGCCACACGGAAGAATTGTTGCGGGGTGCCGACCGTCGGGGTCAGGTAGCTCATGGAGGCGGTGTTCGTCGCCACGATCGGGTTCCCTACATTCTGCCAGCCTTGACTCAGGGCGCTGGTTTCCTGGATTTGATAAGTCGTGCCGGCCACGGTGTTGAAGGTTACATCAGCCGCCGTGTAGATTTGGATGGTATTGGTGCTGCCGCCCGTGGCGCCACCATTTACATACACCACTCCGTTGGGGACGGACAGTCCTGCGACCATCGGGTTAAGGCCCAGCGAGTATTTCAGCCAGTTCGGAATGCCGTCGCCGGCCGGATCTGCATTGGGCGCGCCAAGCACATTGGTGAGCGAGCCGAAGTACTGGATTTCCCAGGCGTCAGGCAATCCGCCAGGCACAGAAACACCAGTCAGGTTGGCGATCGAAGCCTTGAGCAGCCCGGTGGCAAACGGGGCATTGTGGACACCGAGACTGCCGTCGTTATTGACAAACTGCCAGTTGTAAGCGGCATTCAATTGCGCCGTCGTCCAGTTGGTCGTGGCGGAAAGACTCGTCTGCGCCACACCGGCTATAATGCCTTTCGAGTTCGGCAATAAGGCGGACAATTCGTTCAGCAAGATCTGAACTTCTGTTTGCACGCCCAGGATGGTGCCTGTGTTGGCGTAGTCTTGCACGGGGAAGTTAAAGGTCGTGATGCCGCCGTGGCATTGATTGCAGACCCCCACTTGGTCAATTTTGTTCGTCACGCCATTGGTAACTACGTTGTAGCTCATCTCAAAGGAATGGCCGCCCGAGAGGAGATAACCGGGATCCGTGGTGGCTATGGTTTGCATGTGGCAGCCGACGCAAGAATTGGTGACTGATACGCGGTGGGCCGAACTGGGGATGCTTTGACCGTAGGTGATGGCGTTGATGCCTTCAATCATGTCGCCTTGCACGCCGTCGTGCGGGCCAAAGCTTGATCCGCCAGCCCAGGTGTAAAGGCCCAGTTTGTAGTTGACGATATTGGTCACTGCGTCGCCATCGCGGCTATGATGGCAGTTCATGCAAAGGTTGCCTTCGCCGCCGTTGGTAATGACCGTGCCGTCACCGAACGTCGCCGAAGTGACGATGCGAAGCAGGTGACTGTCGTTGGTGGGAGTGGTCATGCCGTGCGGCTCGTGGCAGGTCTGGCAACCAATTGCGCCGTAAAGAGTGTTGGTCGATGCAAAGGTCGTATTGGTGGACAGCGTGTTGGAAACCGACGTAATGAAACCGATGGCCGTGTGGCACTTGACGCATTGGTCGCGACCTGCACCGGACGGAATCGTCGTGGTCACCGCGTGGGAGGAAGCGTACCATTGGGTTCCGTAGTAGTGGTGCGGCGGGTCGTCATGGCATTGTTCGCAAGCGCCCGAGCTGAAGGAAACGTCAATCAAATTGGTGTTGCCGAGGCTGGAGGCATGTGCAAAACCAGGCCCGTGACAGTTTTCGCACTGAATGTTAGCCAGATTCTGCAAATTCGCCGGCATGGCTGCAAAATCGTTGGTGTTCAACACGGTGGGGAAGGTCCAACTGGTGTTGGAATTCTGGTTGTCCTGCTGCCATACGCCAAAAAACCCGCCGTCAAGCGCTGCGCTGGCGTTGGTGTCGTAGCCAACGGTATGGCACTTAATGCAAGATTGGCTATATCCGGCTCCATCCAATCCGTTGATGCCGTCGGTGAACATGCTGGCGTGTTCCGTCGTTGACCAGGACGGATATATGTCGGGCGCGATCAAACCGCCGCTGTGGCACAACTCGCATGTTTGAACCCCCGCGTAGGTGCCAGCAGTGAAAGTGGCGCTGACGTTGGTCGTTCCATTCGTTGTGGTGGTGATAGTCGCGGTGACGACATATTGTCCTGCAACGTCGGGCCGCAAAAGGGCGCGACCCGCCACTCGGTAAACCAATTGGTCGGACGGCTCAAAGATGCCCATATTGGTGCCAAGTGGGCTGGGCACAATCACCGCCGCCGAGCCAATCGGCACGCTCGTCAGCACAAAAGTCACGTTGGTAATGATGGAGGCGGGAATGGCGATATTCACATCCGCTTCCAAATAGGCGGGCGTGCCGATACCCAACGAATAAAAGCCGCCTTGGTACTCCAGGTTTGCCGGGAGTCCATAAGTAGCGATGTTGTTGGGCGTCAAGGGCCGCGATATAAGGCGCCCGTTGAGCGCCGTCGCGGCCTGGGCCGCCAGGCCGGCGGCCATTGTTAAGAGCGCCGCTGTCAATAGACAGAAGTGCGCCTTTCTGATTCGATTCTTCATTTTCATAGTAGCATTTTGTTGGGTGTTCTCTTTTTTGCCGTCATGGTTCGTGATGTGTTTTGGCTGCACGGCCACGCCGCACAACCTCATGTCCTGACAGCCAGTGCCAATCCCTCAACACCTTTGGTGCCCGCCTGTCAAAATCTGTAAAATTTGTAAATCTGGCCGCCATTTGGAAATTATTTTGCATAACCAACCAAAGCCCCCTGGAAGCTCCAGTCCATTTGAGGTTTCGGCTTGCGCGCTTCCGGCTTGCCCACCGGCGCACTGAGTTTCTCCATCAATGCAACCGTGTGTTGCTCGATGATTTCACGGCAACGCTCCACTTCCTGTTCCCGCAGGTGCACGTTCTCGTTCATCAGTTGCTCCAGGTGGTCCATGTTGTAGAGGAAAACATTCTCCAATTGTTGCACGTCGGCGGCGATGTCGCGCGGCACCGCGATATCAATCAGAAACAACGGGCGGTTGGGGCGCTGCCGCATGACCATCTCCACGTCTTCGCGGTCTAGAATGGTCGCGGGACAGCCAGTGGAACTGACGACAATGTCCGCCTCGATCATTGCGGCCAGTCCTTTGTCCATATAATTGACGGCGCGGCCTCCCACTTGCTTGGCCAGTTCCTCGGCGTGTTCTAAAGTGCGGTTGGCCACGATAATGGAGCGGACGCCCTTTTTAGCCAGGTGGCGAATGCAGGCTTCCCCCATTTTGCCGGCCCCGATGATCATGATTGTCTTGTCGTTAAAATCGCCGCTGAAGATTTTTTCCGCCAATTGCACGGCCACGCTGCCGACTGAGGTTGCGCCCCGCCCGATTTGCGTGTGGGTGCGGATGTCTTTGACTACCTGAAAAGCGCGTTGGAAAGCGCAATTTAAGACTCGTCCCGTCAAATGATCGGCGCGGGCCGCTTCGTAGGCAGTCTTAATTTGTCCGGTGATCTCGGTTTCACCGAGGACCATCGAATCCAGGCCGCTGGCGACGGCAAAAAGATAACGGGCGGCGGCTTCCTCAGTATGAACATAAACGTAAGGAGAAATATCCACCGAGGACTGCGCGAGCGAGGCCAGCAATTCAACCAATCCCTCCGCGCTGGGGGCGACGCCGTATAGCTCCACGCGATTGCAGGTGGAAAGAAGCACAATTTCGGAGAGGCCGCCCTGCTGTTTAAGCCGGTTGGCGGTTTCCGTGAGGCGCGACGGAACGGCGGCCAATTGCTCGCGCAATGCGACGGGCGCGGTCTTGAAGCTGACGCCTGCGACGAACATCATGCGCCCCTCCTCTCGCCTGGCAGCGTTTCATCATACTTAACGATTATTACGTTTTTCATACTCCACAAAGATTGCTGAACGCAGGGCGGAGCGACTACACACGGGTTGCGATTTGTTGGACATTTATTGGGTAGGTGTGTGCCAACCGGAAATCGTAGAGTTCTTGCATCGGCCAAAAAATGGCCTGAGAAAGGCAAATAGCGTGGAGTCGCCGAAAGGGCCTGCTTGTAGGTTGGCTGGCAATTGGAAGAAACAATGAAACTCTTTGCCAACAAGACTCAACGAAATTATCACGATTCAGCGAGCCACGAAATTGCTTGCACGAAGCCGTCCACCTGCCCGCTGAGCCGCGTGCGGGCCGGCATGGAGGTGCGCGCATCAAGGCGCTGTCCGCGCCGCCGGAAGTGACCCGGCACCTGCGGGAAATTGGCTTTGGCGAGCAACAAGTGGTCCGTCTGCTGCTGCGTCAAACTAATTTGATTTGCCAGGTCTGCAATGCCCGGCTGGCCCTCAGCTCGCAACTGGCGCAGATGATCATCGTTGAACCTCTCTTTTAACGGGGATTTATGAACTCATCCGCAAATACCAAAAAGTCTTCCGCGTCGCCCCTCACCATTTTGGATGAGAATGAAGCCGCCGCTTCCGTCGCTTACCAATTGGCGGAGACAGTCGCCATTTATTTGCTCCACGCCGTCCTCGTCCATGGCCGATTGCGATGACCAATGGTGCTCGGCGAATTAGCTCTCGTTGGCGAGCACTCGGCGCGCTTTTTCAAATACCACATCCGGTTTCACCAAATGCAGGCAAGCCAGCGGCTCACGGTAGGCGCATTTACTTTTCATGCAAGGGACGCATGGCAATTCCGTGGCCTGTAAAACATTTTCTAATTGACCAAAAGGTCCGGTGTTCCAAGGCGCAGTCGGCCCGAAGACCGCGATGACGGGACGACGCATCGCGGCGGCCACATGCATTGGCCCCGTGTCGTTGGTGATGGTCAAATGACTCAAACGAATCCACTCGATCATCTCGTCGAGGGAGGTCATTCCGGCCAGGTTCAGGCATCGTTCAGGCGCGGAGGCGGCGATCTCCTCCCCGAGAGGCCGCTCGCTCGGGCTGCCTAACACAACTGCTTTGGTATCCGGGATGTCTCCCAACCGGCGGACCAATTCAACAAAGTTACGGACCGGCCAGCGTTTGTTGTCCCAACGTCCGCCAGGCAATAGCACGATCCACCGGGTTCGCGAGGTGTCCGAGGCCCAGCGCTCTCGCACGCTCTGGGCGGCTTGAAGGCGTGGCGGAAGCCATTCAAAATTCCAACGCACCGGCACACCCAAAATCGGCAAGACCGCCATATAACGCTCCACCGCATGAGCGCGGGCCGGGGAGCGTGGCGGGGTCAAGTCATACATCGCACGAGCGCCTTCGCGGCCGCCTTCGCGCAAGTTGTCCAGCCCGACAGTAGTCGTTGCATTGACCAGCCAGGCGAACATGCTGCTGCGGGCCAGTCCCTGCAAATCTATGGCCAGATCGAATTGCTGCTCGCGCATGGCTTGCAGGCCGGAAAGGATCTCCAGCCAATGATGCGGCGCGGCCCAGCGTTTGCGGTTGAAGGCATAGATGCCAGCCAGATCGGGGTCGTGTTGCAGGAGCGGGACTAGATTAATGTCCAGCCACCAGTGGATGCTGCTTTGCGGCCAGTGGCGTTTGAGCAGGCGCAGCACGGGCAGCGCGTGGATGACATCGCCCAGGGAACTCGGCTTGAGAATGAGTATTTTCAAAGCCAGCAGGCCTCTTCTGCGGCCGTTCCGGCCAGAGGAAACTATTTGCCCACGGCCAGACGCTCCGCCAGGCGCGCCGGCAAACCGGCGTCAATTATCTTTTTTTGCGCCGTCGGAATATCGTAATCCAGCCGACGCAATTCGATGGACCCTTCGTCCATGTCATAAACGACGTAGGCCGCCTTGGGATTGTTGTCGCGCGGCTGGCCCACGGCGCCGACATTGACAAAGTACTTGCGGCCCGGCTCCACGCGGAATTTGGAATAAGTCCCGCCGCGCACCATGTTGTCGCGAATGAAAGCCACCGGCACATGAGTGTGGCCGAAGAAGCAAACGGGCGTGTTTTGATACGTAAAACTGGCCGCGGCGGCGAGCTTTTCGAAGACGTAACCCCAGCGTTGGGGACCGTCGAGCGTCGCGTGAACGATGGTGAAACTCGTGACCAGACGGACGTATTTCAAGTCGGCCAGCCATTTGCGGTCCTCCGGCGTCAATTGCTTGCGGGTCCAGTTGACCGCTTCGGCCGCGTGGGGATTGAAGCCCTCCAAAGCCTCGTCGCTGGAACAATACTCGTCGTGGTTGCCCTTGATGCAAGGAATGTTCATGGCCCGAATGGTGTCCAGACACTCCTTGGGATTGGCGTTATAGCCCACGACATCGCCCAGGCAGGCGACGTGTGTGCACTTCTGCTTTTCAATGTCGTCCAGCACGACCTGGAAAGCTTCCAAGTTCCCGTGGATATCGGCGATAATGGCGTACTTCATTTTACCCAGCCAATCTACATTATATATTAGCGCGAAATTTCAAAACTGCGAAATTCATTTATGGCCTCGGACCAGCAGGTCTGCTCCTGCCGGATGAAACGTCCCACTTCCGACTCCCGGATGGCATCCAGGAACGCTTCCAATTCCTCTTTCGTCCCCTCCGCCGCCAGTTCGACCCGGCCGTCTTCCAGGTTGCGGACTGTCCCGGTCACTTCGAATCCATGGGTCAGGGTTTTGACCGTATAACGGAACCCGACACCCTGCACATGCCCTGAATATAAATTCTTCACTCTATGCCGTTTCATCCACAATGAAAGAACAATAAAGCCAGAGCGCGGCCCATTAAGCAACAGAATTGTGAGGGAAATCCTGACTGGGGGCGCCAATCAACCTCCGGCATCTTCCTTAAATTTAATTTGAAAATATTTAACGCCAGCATGAAAATCAACAGGTTACATCAACTCCCTTCAATAACCGGCCTAAGCCGGAACGATTCAGTTGACTTATAAGGCTCGTCCTCACCCCGACCCTCTCCCCCTGGGAGAGGGAATCTCCTTCGACCGCCGTGGAAAAGGTCACAGGACTGTGGTTTTAGCCCATCGCTGAAAACAATTCTCCCTCTCCTTGGAGGAGAGGACCGGGGTGAGGATGGACGTTTTCCCTCAACTGAATCGTTCCGGCTGAGGAGCCGTGCTTCCATTGCCCGGAAAAAAGTTTCGTGCGCGCGCGTGGAACCACTCGGCTCCTTCTTATCTCCCATTTTGGCCCCGTCTGTAATCATCATAATTCTCATGACGGAAACCATTATGCCACAAAGCCGAAAAAAACAAAAACCTACGGTAGGTTTTTAGGTGCGATTTTTGGCAACAAAATGCATTTTGGTTCATTTTTTCAAGGCAATTTGAGGGGATGGTCACGCAAAGGCCACGTCCTCAATTATTTGCGACTCAATAAAAAGACGCTCGTTTATATGACAAGATCGGTTTTCACTTTTTTGACTAACGGGTTGATTTCCGACACAACACATTGAAGGCCAAATATTTGCCGTCGAAAAACGCTCTGTCAAGCAGCAGTGGTTTTTGCTGTCAGTACTAATGCAACCCATTTTCAAAACCCTCAAAAACGTGCTTTTTTCGTTTGGCGGAAACGGGCCGCATTTTGCCTCCATACTTTTCGCCCATTGTCTGTGACTTTGTGGCGGAAAGACCTTTGAAGCGATTGGCATCCCTGCCAACGGTTGATTTGCGCCCTACTCGTGGTCCAAGGTTGGCAACAGCCGCTTGGGAGCAATTTATCTTGAGTCGTGCTAGCCCTCTACTATTTGGTGAGGACAGAGAAATCATGGACTTTTGTCAAAGTCCAAAATTTTCCAGATTTCTCGGGGATTCCATAAATTTGAACGGCCCGGCCTTCCTTGTGGGCGTCGCAAGCTTCGATGTATTGTTGTGGTGAAAGCGGCACGCGAATTTTGACTGGCTGGCCCTCTTCGCGTTCCCAAGCCATTGTCACGAGGTGTTCAAATTCAGCCTGGGCGTCCAGGCCGGGCGGCATATCTGACCGCAGTATCACAATCCTCCCTTGAAGGACAGAATCAGGGTATGTTTCAGCTTTCTCTAATTCAGTAGCTGCAATTCGAGCCAAATCATAGGCTCTCCCCTCAAATATCATCGGCTTCCAAACATTTTCGCAACGAGAGCGAAGCTGTGGACTCCACGAAAAATCAAATTCCATCCGCCGACCGTCAGCTTTTTCATAAATCTCGGCCAGTGTCCTACACATATTAGCGTTGAACCCAGTTCGATAACCGGTCAGCATGGGGTCGATTGAGTCTCTTACAACGGATTCATGTAAGATAAGAAGCCCGTTGGCCACCCGCTCGAACACCTGGCGCTCAATGGGGACAAGAGGTTCGACCCCATCAATTGGCAGTACCTGTGTGACCTGTATCGGACATTCAATTGTAAGGCCAAAGCTCCCTTGAAACGTGTGACCGAATAAACAATGCTTCGCAAACGCTGTGCTTGCGGCCCCAGCTTTGTCAAAAAACGGGCGAGGATCAGTTTGTGTATATGCTGCATACCCGATGAACTCCTTTAGGCCTGCAACCGCCTCCGACGCTATACCGAGCGGAAGCGAATCTTCATGTCCCAGCACCCTAATGAAGCGTGTCCGCAAAATATCGCGATCCCATCGGGATACGCGATCAACGACCTGTTGAAGTGCCGCATTCTCGTAAGTGGCGATTAATCGGAGGGCTTCGTTGATAAGTTCGCTCGCATCTCGAAAATTAGGCGAACTTGGGATTGTGACGGAACCATAATCGCCAGCTTGGTCAGGGTGCGTTTGAAATAATTCTATGCGCGCGTTTGGATGCTGAATTTTAGCCCATCCACGTGAGACGAGGTATCGCTTTAGATTCGTCAGAACTGATGTCGATGCAGCGAGACCGTTCATGGTAACATTGCTCCCGTCTTAATACTCTCAAGAATTCTGGCGACAGCCGATGGTGTGAATACATTCGTGATTGGAATTCGAACTCGCCTCGTTGCTACGTTTTCCGTCAGAACTCCATCTAATTGCAGCCAAAACGCGCATTTTTGGAGAACCAAATTTTGCTCGGAGACGTTCAGCCAAACGGAGTCGTCGCGCGGCAAACAAAGCAAAATCAATAGAAACGGCAAAGCCCCATTGCCCGCCCGGCTAAGTCATTGTAGGCGGCTGCTTCGAGGTCATAAACAATATCTGTTCCTTCTTGGGACCAACTGGTGGTGGTCTTGCTTTGGAAATCAAAACCTAACCCCGTTTCATAATGACGTGTTCCTCTTCGTTCGATTGCTCGGACATAACCGTCTATACCGTAATCGAACTCTGTATTCCAATTGAGCTTATGCAATGCACGCCCCACCACAGCAGTGACGTAGGCGCGGCTCAAACTTTCCTTGCAATGGGGAATCGTGAGCATGGGTTATTCAGAATACTTCAATTTTGCGAATGCGCCAAAGCAATTGCCAAAATTGCTGACACTAATATAGCATAGCGTTTGAGTGTTAGCATTAGGGCGATCTTAAGCGATTCAAATGATGTGGCAATAAAAAGGTGATTATAATTGGCCGGCCTGAAACACGCCGAGTTTTAGGGTCTGCCAAAAATCGAGTCCAAGAGGGCTTCCCTTTGGCGCGTGTCTGAGATGGAGTGATGCCCGGCGCCGGGGCTTGGGGACCGCGCAAGTCTCTAATGGCGAAAAAACGATTGAAGCGTTGGCTTTCCATCTGTATGGTGGTTCCGGGCGCGTCACCTCGTCCGGGATAGGCTCAAGAATTTCCGTAGCGGCGAGAAAGCTCCCTGGCGGAGACGACATGCCAAGGATTGCTATTGTGTATGAAGCCGTGCTTGTTGCAAATGGCGATGCTGTACTTGCCAACTAGAACATATTCGGGATGGGGGATTTCAAACTCCTGCCCACCTACTCCCGATCCGTCCTCTTCTGTGCGCGGCGTTTGGCGTCGAGCAGGCGGCTGGTGACGGAGGCTTGCTCTTTGGTCGGAGGTTGGTCCCCTACGCTGCCGGTATGACTGGGTTCACCGCCGGACATGGGCGCGGGCTTTCCCGGCTCGGGTGGTTCCACCTTCTTTTCCGGCTCAAACAAGGTCGGACTCGGCTCGACGGCGGTGCGTTCGAGACGGACGCGGCCCCGGCGGGTCAGCAGCGCGGATAACGATTCGTCGGCCTCCTTCGGGCGGGTGACGCCGCGCCAGGGCATCAACCAGCGGCGCAAAGTCTTGGTCGCGCGGAGCCATTCATCGCGGTCGATTTGGATGCGCCGCACCGCCACGTCCAGCGGGAAAAGCAGGATGGCCAGTTGCAAAAGCCAGTCGCGCAAGTCCAGCGGCTGGAACGTCTCGATGCGGTCGTGCGTATAAGGGTTGTCAGTGTCCGGGTCCAGCACCTTGCCGTGGCCCATTTCGGCCAAATGGCGCAACAGCGAAGTGTTCGGGCCGGAGTCGTCAAATTCAGGCGAATAGTTGACACTCAAGCCGAGGGCCTGCGATTGGCCGGTGCCACGATCAGTCAAATTCATCAAGTAAGCGCCGACTTCCTTGGTGGGAAAAGTAGCGTCGTAATGCCCGGGCCCGGTTTGCTCCAATTGCAAGAACTGCTTTTCACCTTTGGGACTGACCACGAGCAATTGCAAGTTGAGGAAATTTCGGTAATGGCCGTCGGAGTCAATGGCCTCGACGCTGACGTGCCCCTCTCCTTTTTCGACTGCGACTTCGGTGTTGAAGTCGGCCGCATCAACGCGGCGCAAACTCCATTGGGCGACTTGCTGCCAGAATTGCTGGAACTTTCCCCAACCAAGCCAATTGGCGGCCCATTTGGCGCGGGCATCGCTCGTGAAGGCCACGGCGCGGCCCAAGCCGTATTGCCAATGCGCCAACAGCGGATCGCCTTTTTGCGTCACCAACGGCACTTCGGCGCGGCCCTTGGGCGTGGTGCAAACATAGCCAAGAAGTTGCGGGTATTCCGCCGCGCTGATGCCTTTGACAATTTCGCTCACGGACTTCAATTGCGGCTTGAACGGCTCCTCAAAGATGGCCGATTTCAAAATGACGGAGGCTTCCTTGATGAAAATTTGCGGCAAATCGGACGCGGAATCCACGGCCCAAAAGCGGCCATGCCCCTGGGCCGCCAGATACGACATCGTGTCCGGGGCGACGTGCCCGCCGATCATCACAGTGCTGATGGTGATTTTATGTGTGACAATGTCCTGCACCAGCGTTTTGGACGGAGCGCCCGGATCGCCGTCACTGAAAACGATCAGGTGCTTAAGACTGGCCGTAGATTTGACAAGGGCCTCGTAGGCCGCCTGCATCGGGGCCTGGAAATCGGGCATGTCGCCAGGATTCATGCCGGAGATTTTGCGGCCCATGGATGTTTTGTCGCCGACCTTGGCCAGTTCAAATTGCCAGTGAATGTTGCCGTCCCAGAGCACGATGCCCATTTCATCCTGCGGTCCCAGCGCCTCCAGGGCGGCAAACGCGATGTCGCGCGCCCAGCCGTTGCCGCCCGGAAATTCCGTGGCATGGCAGACGATGGCCAGCGCGCCGTTGGGCAGGACCTTTTTGCTGCTCAACTCCATTTCCACCGGCAGCAATGTTTCCAAAGGCGTGCCGCGATAGCCGCCCGCCGCGTAAGTCTGATCGCCACCGACGCACACGACGCCGCAGCCGAAATCGCGCACCGCGCTTTCCAGCAGGCGCATTGAATCCAGGCCCAGATCGCCGGCAGAAAGATTGCACAAAAAGATCGAGTCATAGCTTTGCAATTCGGCCAGTGTTTGCGGAAATTTGTCCGTTACTTTGACATCCAATTTTCCGGTTTGCAGTGCCGCCGCCAGCTCGGCGTCCCGCTTGGGATCGCTGGAGATGATGAGGATGCGCGGGTCGCCGCGCACGGTGGCAAAAGAAGTGGCGTGATTGTTCTGCGGGATGGTGTCGCCGGGGGCGTCCAGTTGGACGTCGTATTTGTAAAAGCCCGGCTCGGCCAGCGTTTGGGGAAAGGTGTAAAGATTTTTGCCGGCGTTCAGTTCCACCCTCTGTTCGCCCAGAGAGCCGTCGTTCAGATAGAGCCGGATGGTGGCGGACTGCGCCTGGTCGGCCTGGGCGAAAATCTTCACGTCGAAGGTCTGCCCTTTCTTGACTGTGGTGGGCAGGGTCAATTTTCGAATTGAAACATCATTGCCGCGGCTGGTGCCAAGCGGCACCACGTCCAGCGTGACGCCCAGCGGCAGCGACGCCGCCAGGGCCGACATCGCATCGCCCACATTCTCGTTCCCGTCGGACATGAGCACCAGCCGCTTCTGGCCGGTTTCGGGAAAAGCCGCCGTGCCCAGGCGAATGGCGCTGGCGATGTCGGTGCGCTCAACGCCGACGACCGCCTGGATTTGGCGCAAATCAATTTGCGGATTGGGCCGGATTTCAATGGCGGCATCCGCGCCGAAAACCAAAACGCCCCCTGTGTCGTTGACCTTTTTTTGCCTTGAAGGATTGATTGACGAAAGCGCGCTGGGCGTCTTGTTGCGGTGAAGGAATGCTTTGCGAGCGGTCGAGCATGTAATAAACCGTCATGCCCTGCTGCGGCTTGCGCCATTGCAAGCCGGCCGCGGCGAAGCACAAGGCCAGCATCACCAGCAGGCGCAGCACCAGCGCCGTCCAGCGCCGCCATACGCCAATCTGCACGTCCGATTTCCAGAAGAGCCACACGGTCCAAGCCGTCGCCACTGGCAGCGCCAACAACCATAAGGGATTGGAAAATTGGAAGGTCATTTTCGGATGAACTTCTGCACGCGATTGTTCAAGGCGTCGGCGACATAGAGATTGCCTTTGGAGTCCAGCTCGATGCTCCACGGATTGCTGAATTGACCGGGAGCGCCGCCGGGTTCACCGAGAATTTCCAGCGTCTGGTCATGCGAGTCAAGTATTTGGATGCGGCTGTTGCCAAATTCGCAAATGAATTGCAAACCGGCGGCGTCAAGCCGGATGTCGTAGGGATAACTGAATTCGCCCGGCTTGGAACCGGCCCGGCCGTATTGGCGCACAAATTTGCCCTCGCCGGTGAAAACCTGGATGCGGTGATTGCAGGAATCAGCCACATAAATATTGCCGTTCGTGTCAATACCAAGTCCCTCCGCGCGGCTGAATTCGCCGGGTTGGTCGCCCAAGCGCCCCCACGAGCCGAGACATTTTTCGCCGTGGGCGCTGAAACGTTGCACGCGCTCGGAATCGGTGTATTCGCATAAGTAGAGATCGCCCCGCGCATTGACCACCGCCGCGCGTGGCATCCCGAGCTGGCCCACGTTGGTTCCCTTGACGCCGAATTGCGCGTCCAATTTGCCTTCGGGCGAAAAAAAGTTGACGCGCGAATAATGCGGCTCCACCAGCACGATGTCGCCCGCTTTGTCGCGGCACATGCCTTTGGGTTTGCCCTTCTCCGTTTGCGGCATCTGCCACTCCATAAGATATTTCCCGTCCGGGGAAAACTTCTGCACGCGCCCGGTCATATCAATGACGTAGAGATTGTCCTTGGCATCAATCCCGACGGAACGCGGTTTGTTGAACTCGCCGACACCTGCGCCACGTGAGCCGATGATTTCGACCCGGCTGAAAAATTTGCTGTGGATGGGAGCGCTTTTCCGATCATCCACGGAACAGGCTGATAAAAGGCAGAGGACTAACATGCTTCCTAATCTTAATCTTTGATGCCAGGCGCGCTTTGCCCCTTCCGCAACCGCCCAAACCAGCAATGGCACCAGCGCCAGCACGAGCAGCAGCAGGCAGAGCGCGTTGACCTGGGAATTGTGGCCATAATGTAGAAGATTGAAAATTCTTAAGGACAGACTTTCGCCGCCTGGAGGAACGATCAAAACCAGCGTTTCCACGTCCCACAAGCACAGCAGGTAGGTCACATACCAGGCTGCGCCCACTTGGGAGGAAGCTTGAGGCCAGTGAATGTGGCGCAGGGTTTGCCAAAAGCCAGCGCCTTCCAAACGGGCCATCGCCAGCAGGCCGGAGTCGCCTGCGCGGAGCGCGCGGGCCACGATGTTCCAACCCAGCGCGGCGTAACGCAGGACATAAGCCAGTATGACGATGGCGGCGCTTTGATAAATGCCATTCAAGCCGCGACGATTGAAAATCCAAATCAGCGCGATGCCCAACAAGACGCCGGGGATGAAGAACGGAAGCCACAAGACCGAATCCAGTCGCGCTCGCCAGGTCAACAATGCCAGCACCACTACGACGGTGGCTGACAGCACGGAGAATTCGAGCGAATGAGCAATGGCCAGCCGGCCCGCCTCCTGCGCCGGCCAAAACTCGACCCACGTTTTCCGACTGCCAGCCAATTGCCAGAGCGGCACGCCCAGCGAAAAACCCGCCAGACCGAACGCCGCGACCGCCCCGGCGCAATGCCACGCGGATCCTAATTGCCGCCGCAACGCCTTCGCGCTGGCGGGATTGGATTGCCAGGACCATGCGTTGTCGCCGCCGCGAAAGCACCAGACCAGGATCAACGGCGCAAGCACCAGCGGCCAGCACAATTCCATAGCGGATTTGTAATCGAAGGTTGTATTGAAGCGCACCCACACTTCCGCCGGAAACACCTTGACCTGCAAAATGGCCGGGACGGCGAAATTGTTCAGCGCGAGCACGAGCGTCAGAATCGCGCTTTGAACCAGCGCCGTGCGCGCCAGCGGCAGCAGGAGCCAGCGCATCAGAAACCGGCCTTCGAGGCGCGGGTCCACTTCGAGTTGCACCGCCTGCACTCTGCGCCAGGCGGCGGTCACAAAGAGAAATGCGATGGGCCAATTCAGCAGCGTGAGGTTCCAAATCGCGCCGCCGAGCGTGTAGATGTTGACCGGCAGCCAATGGCGCCAGCTTCCGTTTTCTCCCAGCAATTCGATCCAACAATTGACGACCAGAAAGGGCGGCAGCACCAGCGCGACGACAGCCGCCACCAAAAAAAGAGCGCGCCAGCGGCTGCCGGAACCGGCAAACCAGAGCGCCGCCAGCGCGCCGCCGGAAACTGCCAAGAAGGCCGCCGCGCCGCTGACGACCAGGCTGTTGCAGACCAGCGGCCAGTTCAAACGGTCCTCCGATGGTAATACCACCACTCAAACATCAACACCGCCAAGGCGGCCGCCGCTATCCAGCGCCAGATCTCCACACTGGCTTGCTTTACTTCCGTCGCGTCCACCTTGTTGAATTTGCCCAACTGCAATTCGTCCCGCGGCTTGGTGTTGCTTTCCGCAGAGTCAAGCACATTGACGCAAAAGGCCATGTCGTTGGTGCCCGCCCGCAGGTGATACGTCCCTTGCCGATCCGTGTGCCCAAAAATAATTTCGCGATTCCCGTTTAAGGCGATAGTTTCCTTGGCTCCGCCGGGCAGCGTGACTTCGGCCGAAGCCGCTGATTGGCTCAGTGCGAACCGAAACGGCTCGCCTGCGTGCAGCATCAATTGTTCCGACTTGGCGGCGGCGGGATTGAGCCAGCCAATGGCGTTGGCGATGAACATGGGGAAGGAAATGCGCAGGGGCCATGTGCTTTGCAGCGTGTCGAAGCCGATCCAGATGATTTTTTGATGCGAAAGCTCGCCGCCCAGAATCAGCGCGGTCTGTTGCGCGTCCACCAGCGGCACCGCCCAACCCGGCGTTTTGACCCCCATCGTTTCGCTGATCTGCACGTTGTCCAGGTTGATGTAGCGCAGCAGCGGGTGCGTGTTCTTCCAATCCACGATGGCAGGGGAATCAACGTTGGTCCAGCCGCCGTCGAACCAGTTGGTGTTGGAGACATGGATGGCCAGTAGATTGGCCTTCGGCCAGGTCGTCGGCGTCACGTCATCGAGCACCACCACGTCTTTGTCCTCCGCGCCATCCACCGTATCCAGCGCGACGGTGAGGTTGACGTCCGCAGCGGCGTGCAGGGCTTTCTCCATGAATTTATTGCCGCGCGAAACCAGCAAGACCTTGGCTGGTTGCGGCAGCAGACTGACCATCGAAGCCTGGTTGTCGGCGGCCAGATCGTCTTTGGCATCAATGCGCACCGTGAAAATGCCGTCGCGCTCCTGGGTGGCGGAGAAGACTTGCGGCGAGGTTTCGCCGGGCGGGATGGTCAAAGGCCGGGTGTCCACCACCTCGCCGTCGAAGAGCAATTCGAGCGCGGTGGTTTGCGTGTTGGTGGAGAAATTGACGATGCTGGTGTAAATGGCGCGCTCCTTGTGATTCTCCGGATTCTCGCGGATGTCCAGCGTGGTAATGCCGACATTCTCGCACCGTTGCCCGATGCGATGGTAAACGACGTGCAAGCCTTTGTTCTCGAATTCGCTCAAGTCGCCTGCTGCGCCGTCGCTGTAAAGATGAATCTCCGGGCTGTGTTTGTCGCGAATGAGCGTGTCGGCCAGTTTGAGCGCTTCGGTCAGGCGGGTGGAGGAATCGGTCACCCGACATTGCTGGAGGGCGCGCCGGAGGGCCGTCTTGTCAGCGGTGGCGGATTGTTTGACTTCGGTATTACCCGCGGCCAGCAAAACGAGCATCTGCTCCTGGTCCTTCAAGGAATCCACCAGTTTGATCGCTTCGGCGCGGGCCTTTTCGAAGCGCGACGGGTCTTCGTCGGTGCTTTGCATGGAGGCCGAGGCGTCAAGAATGACGACGCGCAAGCCGCTGGAAGTGGTATGCCCGGCAAAATAAGGCCGGCTCAAAGCCAGGATGGCCAGCAGGAGCAAAAGCAACTGGAGAATGAGCAGCCAATTATGACGGAGGCGTTGGAACGGGGCGTTGGCCTGCGTTTCGGCCATGAATTTCTGCCACAGCAACGTGCTGGAAATCAACTTGACAACGCGACGGCGTTTCAACAGATAAAACACCACCACCACCGGTAATGTGGCGGCGAACCAAAACGCGGCTGGCGACAAGAACCTCACTGATCGGGGAAAAGACTAAGCGGGGAAGTTCAAAGTTCAAAGTTCAAAGTTCAAAGTTCAAGGTTCAAGGTTCAAGGTTTATTTCCCGGATGGGAGGATGGGAAGGGCGTGACACAGAATTCTTCGCTTGGTAGGGGCGTCTCGCCGAGACGCCCGGACGCCTCGGCGAGGCGTCCCTACCTCATATGCGAAGAATTCTGTTGCGCACCCGGATAGGAAACCCTTCGTCTTTTATCCGTGCCATCAGTAAAATCCGTGGTTACACTTCTTTGATTTGACGAATGGAAGCGGTTTACATTGAGACGAGCGTGGTGAGTTACCTGGTATCGCGTCCGAGTCGGGACCTGGTCGTCGCGGGTCATCAGCAATTGACGCGGGAGTGGTGGGAGAATCGACGGGCGAAGTTTGTGTGCTTTATTTCAGAAGTGGTGCTGGACGAGGCGCGGGACGGCGACGCGGCGCAGGCGGCATTGCGGTTGCAAGCGTTGGAAGGCTTTCCCCGACTCGCAGCGACACCGGAAGCCGAAAAGCTGGCGGCGGCGTTTCTCGAAAGTGTTCTGCCGGCGAAAGCCGCGCGCGACGCGGCTCATCTCGCGATTGTCACGGTCGCCAGGGTGAAGTATTTGCTGACGTGGAATTGCAGCCACCTGGCGAACGCGCAAATATTGGATCGGCTTGATCCGATTGCCGTAGCGGCCGGCTTCAAGCTGCCGAGAGTTTGCACACCGGAAGAATTGATGGGAGTTTCAAAATATGAATGAAGATCCGATTGTAGAGGAAGTGCGACGCGTCCGGGATAGGCTTGCGCGCCGGTTTGACTACGACATCCACGCTATTTTTGCGGACCTGCGAGTGCGCGAGAGCGGGGAAGATCTGGCGCATCCGCTCGTCAAGAATGCCGATGAATGGATGGAAGCCGGAGAAAATGCGCTTGTGCTCCGCGAACAATCGCCGCGCAAACCCTGATCCATTGCGACACAAGGCAAATAAAACCATGGTTAGAATCCTGACAGCGCGTCCACTGGCCGGTCATCGTTTGCAGGTTCGTTTCAACGACGGATCGGAAGGCGTTTTTGACGTTGAACCCGAACGGCGCGGCGGCGTGTTTCTGAATCTTCTTGACGACCGGGTTTTCAACGTGGTCACCGTCAATCCCGACTTTGGTTGCGTGGAATGGCCGGGTGGGGTTGACCTTTGCCCGGACACGATGCATCAGAGCATGACCAGCGCGGTCCGGGAACTGACTGCGCCGATGGTCTTGCGCGATGAGGCGCCGCATCGAAGCGACCCCGGATGACACCTACTCCCCGCCCGGCGGTTCCTGCCGGCCCACGCCGGGTTTGTTCGCGCCGCTTTTTCTTGGACGACCGCCGAACCGCTGCGAACCCGGCGCTTTTTTAGCGATTTCGGGCCCAGTCTGGGCCAGCTTGAAATCAACCTGTTTCTTGAAGGTGTCCACCTTGGCGATTTGCACGGCGACCCGGTCGCCCACGCGAATCACACGCCGGGTGCGGCGTCCGACGAGTTGATTGCGCGCCTCGTCAAACACAAAAAAATCATCCGCCACCGACGATAGCGGCACCAACCCGCTGAGGCCGAGCGCCGAGACATCCACGAAAAATCCGAAATTTCGCAGGTCAATCACAAGTGCCGGATAAATTTCGGGCCGTCCGCTTTTGAGTTGCTGGCGTAGGAAGGCGAACATTTTTACATCCTTGCTGTCGCGCTCGGCATCAGAGGAGTTGCGCTCGGTTTCGGAAAGATGCTGGGCCACCGGCTTGAGCGTGTGGGCCGTGGTTTTCTCGTTGTCAAACAAAACGCGATGGACCACCAAATCCGCGTAGCGCCGGATGGGCGAGGTGAAATGCGTGTACTTGGCCTTGCATAATCCGTAATGGCCCAACGGCTCGACCGCGTAACGGGCGCGCATGAGCGATTTGAGAAAACCGATCTTGAGCGCGGGGCCAATTGGAAGGCTATCCAGGTGATGCAGCAGCTTTTGCACTTCGGGCCGATGGCTTAATTTTCCGCACGGGATGTGATGGCTCAAAACGTCCTGGCGATATTCCTCCAGGCGCAAATCGGCGGGAGGCTCATGCACTCGATACACGGCGGGGCGGTTCAAGCTCATCAGGCGCGTGGCCACCGCTTCATTGGCCAGCAGCATATATTCTTCCACCAACTGGTGCGAGACATCGTTCTCGATCTTCTCGATGCGCAAGATGCGCCCGTGGGCGTCGAGGCGGATTTTCGTTTCCGCAAAATCAAGGGCCAGCGAACCAGCCTGAAAGCGTGCGCGGCGAATGTGCTGCGCCAATTCGTGCGCCTGATGCAACGTCTGCTCGATCGGGTCGCCCTGGTCGGGCCGCTGCAACACCGCCAACACCTCCTTGTAAGTAAAGCGATGTTTCGAACGGATGACTGCCGAATAAAATTTGGATTCCAGCACGCGCCCCTCATTGGACAAGAGAAACTCGACGCACTTGGTCAAGCGGTCCACGCCCGGTTTGAGAGAGCAAATCTCGTTGCTCAGGGCCTCCGGCAACATGGGAATGACGCGATCCACCAGGTAAGTGGAATTGCCGCGCCGCCGCGCCTCCTCGTCCAGCGCGGTGCCTAGCCGGACATAATGCGATACATCGGCGATATGGACCCAGAGTCTCCATTGCCGGGCGCCTTCGCGCCGCAGGAAAATGGCGTCGTCGAAATCCTTCGCGTCGTCCGGGTCAATGGTCACGACGCCGTGCGCGCGGCAATCAATGCGCCCCGCCAATTCCTCGGGCAGCGGTTCGCCTTGCGGGCGCAATTTGGCCAGCGCGGCGGCGTCCTGCAAAGCCTTCTTCGGAAAACTCAATGGAAGATTGTACTGGCGCAGCACCGAAAGCATGTCCACGCCCTCCTCGTCGGGCGGACCGAGAACTTCGATGATTTCGCCTTCGGGATTGGTGTGGCGCGATTCCCAGGTGTGTAATTCCACCACCACCTTGTCCCCGATATTGGCCGCGCGGCCAGTATCGCGGGCGGGCGGCACGTAGATGTCATGCGGGATGCGCGGATCGTCGGGAATGACAAACAAAAACTGTTTGGTGGACTGCAATGTGCCGACAATCTGGGAGCGGGCGCGTTCCAAAATGCGCACCACCGTGCCGATGGTTTCGCCCGCTCGCTGCCCGCGCGCAACCTCGCGACGCACCAGCACACGGTCCCCGTTGAAGGCCGTGCCAGTGGCGCTTTCGGGGATGACAATTTCCCTTTGCGACGAATCGTCCGCTTCCAGAAACCCTTTGCCCTGGCGGTTGACCCGAATTCGGCCCGGCACCAGGTCCGCCTCGCGCGCCTGGATGTAACGATTGCCTTTGGTGCGGATGATTTGGCCCTTTTGTTCCAAATCGCGCAGGGCCTTTTGCACTTGTTGCTGCTGGCCGGGAGAGAGCCCCAGTCCCTTGATCAATTCAGGGACATTGGACGGAGTGTAATCGTTCCGGCCCAGCAAACGTAAAATAAGTTGCTCCATGTCGGCGCCGTGCGGGCTGTTGTTCAAGGGCCCACCGCCGCCAAAGGCTCATGCCATGCCATGAGAAAATCAAGGTAGGAGCACAGTCGCGCCTTCATTTCGCCGCGGTGCACAATGGCATCGACCAATCCGTGATCGAGCAGAAATTCCGCCGTTTGAAAACCCGGCGGCAGTTCGGATTGGGTCGTGCTTTCGATCACGCGCGGCCCGGCGAAACCGATCATCGCGCCCGGCTCGGCCAGGATTAAATCGCCGACGGCTGCGAAACTGGCCATGACACCCGCCATGGTCGGATTGGTCAGCACGCTCACGTAGGGCAGTTTGGCCTTGGCATGGTAAGCCAGCGCTCCGCAAGTCTTGGCCATCTGCATCAGGCTGAACATGCCTTCATACATGCGCGCCCCGCCGCTGGTCGCAATGATAATGACCGGCAATGCTTTTTCCGTCGCCGTCTCGATCATTCGTGTCAAACGTTCGCCGACTACCGATCCCATCGAGCCGCCCAGGAATCGGAAATCCATCACGCCCAGGGCCACGCGATGTCTGCCGATGCGCCCGATGCCCGTGCAAACCGCGTCCTTGAGGCTGGTGATTTTCTTGTATTGCTCCAGTTTGGACGTGTAGGAGGAAACGCCGGTGAATTTGAGAATGTCCACGCTTTCCATCGAGGCGTCGTTTTCCTCGAACGAACAGGTTTCCACCAGGGCGTGAATGCGTTCGCGCGCGCCAATGGGGAAATGATAATGGCACTTGGGGCAAACCTTGAGGTTGGCGTCCAGCTCCTTGTCATAAATCATGGCCGTGCATTTCTTGCACTTGGTCCAGAGTCCTTCGGGGATTTCGCGTTTGCGCGACGATGCGCCGCCCATTTTGGGCTTTTTGAGGAAGCTCGTCGAGGCCTCTGCTGCCGGAGGGGTGACGGCTGGGGGCGCCGTCTCCAAGCCGAGGGTCTTTTTCGTAAAAGTGGTTGTAGCCATCTTAGAATCTTTTTGTTTCATTCATAAGGACAGTATCCGGCATTTAATGCAGCGCCGCCAGTGGTGTCAAGTCCCCCGCGCGACGGTCCATACGCACACATCGACGGCCCCGGCCCGGCGCAACGCCCGCGCGCACGCGCTGGTTGTTGCTCCCGTCGTCATCACATCATCCACCAAAATGACTCTTTGGCCATGCAAATCACGGCCGGTCCGCGGCGCAAACGCTTCGCTGACATTGGCGGCTCGCTCGGGACGGCTCAATCTGGTCTGCGTCTCAGTGAATTGGACACGCTGAACCGCCCGCGCGTTCACTGGAAGTCTCAGCAGGCGTCCCAAACAACGCGCCAGCCGCTCGGCCTGATTGAACTGCCGTTGCCGCATTTTAAGCGGATGCAGCGGCACCGGCACGATGACGTCCCACGCCCCTCCCGCCAGCGCCGGTTGGGCTTGGCGCGCCAGCAAATCCGCCAGAAACGGCTCGAACCAAAGCGCGTGAGAATATTTGTAACGATGAATGACATCAAGCATCATCGCGTTGGCCTTGACCGCCGAACGGGCGAAACGGAACCCGAAATCCTCCCCCTCGCAATTGGCGCAGCGGAACGGATGAAGGATATCCCCATCATAAGGCAGCCCGCACCGGTCGCAAAACGGCGCGGTGACAAACCGCACCCCCGTCCAACATTGGCCGCCGACGTAGCCCTCCCGCGCCCCGGCGCGTTCCTCGCCGCACAATTGGCAAACGGGCGGGTAAAAAAAGTTCAGCGCCGCATCAAGGGCCGTTTCGAGAAAGGCCCGACCCGCGCTGTTTTGTTCAGCAATTTGCGCTGGCATGACTGCGCAGAGTAGTTCCAGCGAACGAGCGAGACAAGCAGTTGCTTCGGGCTATTCGTGTGGAAGACCTCACTCCATCGGCTTCCAACCGTCAGAGCCTTTCAGAATGTTTTCCACCGTGTAAGCTTTTGCTTCTTCGTCGGTCAATTGTTTGGCCCATTTGAATCGCTTCTCCGGGTTGGCGCCTGAACCGGAGCTTTGATACTCGGCGTAGCGGACGGTTTTCTCGTTGTCCGGGTTTCGCCAGTTGTTCCAGCCTTCGGGCTTGATGTGTGCGCCCATTTCACATTGGAGGTAAGCGACGCTGGCATAGGGGCGCCAGGGGCGTCCGAGGTCGGCCTGAGGAGGTTGGTTGGAGTTGGCCGGTTTTCCCTCAGGGCTGATCCATGGTTTGGGGTTGCCTGTGAGCTTGCAATGCAAAAACACCAGGCCGTAGGGTTGATCGTGCGGCGTGTTGGCCGCGGTGACGTGACCGCCGTTCTTGCTCCGTATTTCGCAATGGTCGAACACTGCCGTGGCCGAACCGTAGATAAAATCCACCCGGCCCTCGAGGTAGCAATTGGTGAAATAATCCCGACCGCCGTCTGTTCTCAATGTATCCTGCCAGCCCAAAATGCGGCAATCGTTAAAAAGTTCCCTGTCACCGAGCGTGTGCAAGGCTTGGGCCTGACCGTGATCGCCCGATGTATTTTGAAACGTGATGTGATCGGCGCGAAAATCATCGCCCAGAATTACCATCGCGTTGCCTTTGAGTTTATCCGGCACGCCCTCCGCCGGCTCATTCTGGTTGAGAGCGTAAGTAATGATGGTTTTTTCCGTATCTTCCCCTACTAATCTGAGTTTCTTCTTTTCCTTCGGCACGATGATTTGCCCCTGATACGTCCCGCGCTTGATAAAAATGACAAACGGCCTCGAACCATTCTCCGGCGCAGCCTCGATGGCAGATTGAAGATTGGTCTGCGTGCCCGAACCATCCGCAGCCACCACTGCATCGTAATTGGTTGCCGCGGCGAGCGGAGCTACGCACGCAAGCGATGCGAAACAGAGGAAGCAATGTAGCCAAGAGTGTGGTCTGCGAAAAATCATACGATTAAAGCACAGGGTTAAGACGAGCGGAAATTATAGCTGTATGGACGATAAAAGCCAATTTATTCAACTTGGGCACAGCCATTTCAGGATTTGGGATTGACTTTGCCTGCGCGTGGCCAAATTACATGGATTGTAATCAATGAAAATCCCGTGTCATATTTCACTCATCGTGCTTGCCCTTGGCGCCGGCGGAATGCTGGATGCTCAGCAAGCGCCGCAAAGCGAATGGGTTCATCCCGGCCCCAATGGCAAACTCGTCTATAAAACCACTCCCGCCGGGGATAGAATCATGGACTTTTCCAGCGCGGGTTACATGAGTGGCGGCGTCGCGTTGCCCGCCGTGCCGGTCAAGGTGACGGTGAAACCCTCGGGTGGCCCGGACGATTCCGACGCCATCCAGGAAGCTATCAACCAAGTCTCCACGATGCCCTTGCAAGGAGATTTTCGCGGAGCAGTTTTGCTGGCGCCGGGAACATTCACCTGCGCCAAAACCATCTCGATTGCCGTCGGCGGTGTGGTGTTGCGCGGCAGCGGCTCGGACGGCGGCAACGCCTCAACAATCAAGATGACCGGCGGCCGACACATGGCGATCACGATCGGGGGCGGCCGAGGCCGCCGGCAAAACGACAATGCCTCCGTGGATGACGAAGCTCCGTCCCCAAGCCCGACCACCGACGCGCGGCCCGAATTCAAGTCCGCCCAAACTTCCATGGCGGACGCCTACGTTCCTTCGGGCGCGACGACCTTCACTGTGGCCAACAGCCAGGGTTTCGCCATTGGCGACACCATTTCCATCCACCGTCCTGTGACCGAAAGCTGGGTCAAGTTCATGCACATGGACGACCTCGTGCGCGATGGCCGAGCTGAGACGTGGCTGCGCACTGGCACCACGACCTTGACCGAACGCAAAATCGTCGCGATCTCGGGGAATAAAATCACAGTCGATATTCCCTTGTCCGATTCTTTTGACGCCAAGTATTTGAGCCCGCCCGGCGCTACTCTCGTGAAGGTCCAGCCGCAGCGGATGATTTCTCAGTGCGGCGTGGAACATCTGCACATTCAAGCGCCGCCCATGAAGATGAGTTATCAGCAAGCCCCCTATTCCGCCCTGCGGATCAACGGTCAGGATTGCTGGGCGCGTGATCTGCATATCGAGGAGACGATGAATAGCGTGAGTGTGGGCGGCCGGCGCATCACGCTGGAGCGCGTGGCCATCAACCGGACCGTGCCCAACGTAGGCGCGTCCAAACCGGCCGAGTTCGCGCCCAACGCCGGACAAGTCCTGCTGGACCGCTGTTCCGGCAACGGCGACAACATCTGGCACGCCGCCACCGGCGCGGCCCTGGCCGGCCCCATCGTGCTGCTCAATTGCGTTTTTGACGGCAAAGGAGACATC
>Ga0206858_1068_pt1 | contig 30313 bp, 31 predicted proteins | sample Alteio_BWOrgCont_46_FD_152622 | JGI IMG/M metagenome (GOLD analysis project Ga0206858, IMG submission 152622) | Enriched cells from forest soil in Barre Woods Harvard Forest LTER site, Petersham, Massachusetts, United States -... | ecosystem: Environmental > Terrestrial > Soil > Temperate forest >... | reverse complement strand
AAGGAAAGTGCGAAGTAAATTTCATTTTTACTACCTTTATTAACACATATAAGAATAGCCTTCATCCACACAGAGGGGCAATGGAATGAAATAAAAAATATTAACCTTGAACGGAGATTATTTTACATAGATAATGTCTTGCAAAAAATAGATACTGTTAATCAGATACATAAATCAACGTCCGACAAAATAAAAATACTCTCAAAAAAATGGAATGTAGCCAACCCCTTGGTGGATATGCATTCTGATACAGTAAATTTTTTGAGTTCGGATTCACGGGAGGAAGGCTGCAAATTTCTTCTGTTAAATAAAGATGGAACATATACTTTTTCTTACTGCGCTGGGGTAGAATCATTTACACACGAAACTGGCAAATGGAGTATTACTGAAGATAATAAGATTAAAATGGTTTCTCCTAAAAGGACTACCGTTGCTCTTATCGATTATTTGAGCAATGTTTGGCTTACATTGATTTATCAAGAATAATAGTTTTATACAAATTCAAAATAAAGCTTGATAAAATCTACTTCGCACTTTCCTTCAACATCTCCAACAAATCCAATGCACCACCATCAAACCGATTTCCGTTTACGAAAAAAGTAGGGGTGCCGTTTACGCCACTACGGATACCGCTTTCAAAATCATTTTCTACTTTTTCGTTTACACTATCCAATGCTATGTCGTTGTTGAATTGTTCAATATCGAGGTTTAAATTTTCGGCAAGCTTCAATAAAAAATTCCTGCTTAAGCGACTTTGATTTTCGAAGATGGCATCATGCATTTCCCAGAATTTATTTTGCAAAGCAGCGGCTTCCGCAGCAATAGCAGCAGCCCTTGCAGTCGGATGAATTTCGGATAGCGGAAAATTGCGGAACACGAATTTAATCTGATCGCCAAATGTTTCCTGTATCTCTTTAATAACCGGATAAGCTGCACCACAATGCGGACATTGATAATCGCCAAACTCTACCAATTCTACGGCGGCATTTTTATTGCCTTGTACATGATCGTTTTTATCTACGGCTGGTTTTAACTGCATGGTTTATTTTTTTTCAATTAAAGATTCCAATGCATCTAAAATCCCATCTGCACCCGGGTTTACAGCCATTGGCGATAAATAACTCCAGGCTATAATGCCTTCTTTATTTATTACAAACAATGCACGTTTGCATTCACCTTCCACTTCATCATACACGCCATATTTTTTGGCTACTTCACCCTTTGGTTCAAAATCTGCCAGTAAAGGAAAATGCAAATTCCTGGATTGTTCAAATGCCATGTGGCACCATTTGCTATCTACCGAAATGCCAAAAATCTCTGCATCGTATTTTTTAAAGTATTTCAACATCTCATTGTACAATGCCATCTGGTCGCTGCATACAGGGCTCCAGTCTGCCGGATAAAAAGCGAGGATTACATTTCGCCCTTTAAATTCCTGTAAGTTTATTTTTTGATCGGGTGTTGCATACAATGTAAAGTCGGGAGCAACAGTATCTTTTTGTAACATTGATTGGATGGTTTAATATTTTGAAAATCTCATTGCCAGAGTTGACAACCTTTGAAAGGTTGTCAACTCTATTTGAAGTGCGTCCAGGAAAATATCCAGTTACAAATTTTTAATAATCTCATCCGCAAATTCACTCGTCTTCATCAAGGTTCCTTCTTTCATTAAATTATAAAAATCAATTGTAACTGTTTTATTGCGGATAGTTCTGCCAAGTGCATTGGTGATTAAATCCGCAGCATCTCTCCATCCCATATATTCCAGCATCATCACGCCACTCAAAATAACACTGGATGGATTCATTGTATCTGTATTAGCAAAGCGTGGAGCCGTTCCATGTGTAGCTTCAAAAACAGCATGGCCTGTAATAAAATTAATATTAGCTCCCGGCGCAATACCGATACCGCCAACCTGTGCTGCCAGTGCATCGCTGATATAATCGCCGTTTAAGTTTAGTGTTGCAATTACTGAATAATCTTGTGGAGCTAACAAAGCCTGTTGTAAAAAATTATCAGCAATAGCATCTTTAATAATCACTTTGCCCCCGATGGAAGAGATACGCATTTCTTCATTGGCAACCGCTTCGCCACTTTCTTTTTTTGTTCTTTCCCATTGTTGCCAGGTATATACATCGCCGGCAAATTCACGTTCGGCTAATTCGTAGCCCCATTGTTTAAAGGCACCTTCGGTAAACTTCATGATATTGCCTTTGTGTACAATGGTTACCGATGGCAATTTATTTTCTATTGCATATTTAATAGCTGCCCGTATCAATCGTTCGCTTCCGTCTTTACTTACGGGTTTAATTCCTAATGAAGATGTTTCGGGAAAACGGATTTTTTTAACGCCCATTTCATTTACCAAAAAGTCCAAAAGTTTTTTTGCTTCAGGAGTTCCGGTCATGTATTCAATGCCGGCATAAATATCTTCTGTGTTTTCTCTAAAAATAACCATGTTTACTTTTTCAGGCTGCCACATAGGTGAGGGCACGCCTTCAAAATATTTTACAGGGCGAAGGTTTACATATAAATCCAGCTCTTGCCTCAAGGCAACATTCAAGGAGCGAATGCCGCCACCAACGGGAGTTGTAAGCGGTCCTTTAATAGAGATCGAATATTCTTTAAATGCATCCATCGTTGCATCCGGCATCCAGCTTCCGGTTTCGTTAAAAGCTTTTTCTCCGGCCAACACTTCTTTCCACTCAATCTTTTTTTCGCCATTGTAGGCTTTTTTTACAGCAGCGTCAAAAACACGTACACTTGCTTTCCAAATATCGGGGCCAATGCCATCGCCTTCTATAAATGGAATGGTTGGGTTGTTCGGTACATAAAGATTACCGTCTTTGCTCATTGAAATTTTTGCTGCCATACTTTTCAGGGGAATTTTGAATGCGAAAAAGGTGTTTCGCTAAAATACAAAAAAAACGGTTACGAATTCCGGACGGCTTTTAAAAAGGGTTGACAACCTTTAAAAGGTTTGTCAACCCTGATAGCAAGAGGTTTTATATGTTTAAAGCAGCATTTAACCAGCCTCCGTCAAATTGTGTGTCGCCGAGTTTTTTGTAAAAATTAATGGCTGGTTCATTCCAATCCAATACCTGCCAGTTTATGCCATTGAATTTTTTTTCCTTTGCTTCTTCAATCAACGCATCAAATAATAATTTGCCAATTCCTTTGCCCCGCATTTTTTCGGTTACCAGTAAATCTTCTAAGTACATACGTTGCCCTTTCCAGGTAGAAAAGCGGATATAATACAAAGCCATCCCAACAACAACATCATCCAAAGTAGCTACAAATGCCCACCATACGGGGTTTGAGCCAAATCCACTTTCTACAAAATGATCAAAATCTACCGTCACTTCCTCAGGCAATTTTTCATAAATGGCCAGTTCGTGCACTAATTTCATGATCTGTTCGCAGTCTTCTTTTAAAGCTTTTCGTACTTTTATATCCATATTAAGTTATTTTGTTTGAGCTCATTTTATGATTAATTAGCTACTAAGCCTTTATATATCACCACATTTGCTAATTTACTTATATTCACATTCAAATATTTATTTCTTAATAACTTTAAATTTTATCATTCGACTTTGAATTAATTTGCAGGTATGCAGCAGTACTTAAACCTCTTAAAAAATATAATAGAAACCGGCAACGATAAAAGTGATCGTACGGGTACGGGTACACGAAGTTTATTCGGGTATCAAATGCGCTTTGATTTAAGTGAAGGCTTTCCGCTAGTTACTACAAAAAAAACGCACCTCAAAAGTATTATTTATGAATTGCTTTGGTTTTTGAAAGGCGATACCAATATTGGCTACCTTAAAGAACACAATGTAAAAATATGGGATGAATGGGCTGATGAAAATGGCAACCTTGGTCCCGTGTATGGAAAACAGTGGCGTAGTTGGGAAGGTAAGGATGGAAAAATAGTGGATCAGGTTTCAGACTTAATCAAACAAATAAAAAATAATCCGGATAGCAGGCGTATGATTATAAGTGCCTGGAATGTGGCTGATTTACCGGAGATGAAATTAATGCCTTGCCATTGTTTGTTTCAGTTTTATGTGGCAAATGGAAAATTAAGTTGTCAATTATACCAACGTAGTGCAGATGTATTTCTAGGTGTACCATTTAATATTGCATCTTATGCATTATTAACGATGATGATTGCACAGGTTTGTGGTTTAGAACCTGGAGATTTTGTGCATTCATTCGGCGATGTGCATTTGTACAACAATCATTTTGAGCAGGCAGAATTGCAGTTGACAAGGACGCCCTTCCCATTGCCGCAAATGAAAATCAATCCTGAAGTAAAAGATATTTTTGACTTTAAGTTTGAAGATTTTGAATTAATAAATTATGAATCCCACCCGGCTATTAAGGCTCCGGTGGCTGTGTAATAAATATAACCTTATACCATCCTAATTCTTTTTGTATGATTATCTCATTAGTAGTTGCAGCTGCAGAAAATAATGCCATTGGCAAAGACAACCGTTTACTCTGGAGTTTACCCAACGATCTTAAATATTTTAAAAATGTAACCTGGGGTATGGCTGTAATTATGGGCCGCAAAACCTATGAATCTTTTAATAAGTTATTGCCGGGCAGAGTGAACATTGTGATAACTCGCCAAAAAGATTGGAAAGCGGATGGGGCAATAACTGTGAATACATTGGAAGCTGCCATTGCGAAAGCAAAAAAAGAAAATTTTAAAGAAGTTTTTATAATTGGTGGCGGAGAGATTTATAAACAATCTATGACGATAGCCAATAAGATTTATATGACAAGGGTACATGCAAACTTTGATGCCGATACTTTTTTCCCGGTGATTAATGCCAGGAAATGGAAACTGGTTTCAAGCGAAGATTGTACAAAAGATTCGAAACATGCTTATGATTATTCGTTTCAGCTTTGGGAAAGAAAAGCCCCCTAAATCCCCCCGTGGGGGACTTTGGACAAGGTATGCTGTTTGAAAATCTTTTCACATATTAAACTGTGGCAGTATTAATAAAATAAGATCTGCTTTGAAATACAAAAGAATTTACTGCAAGAAAAATTGGATAACCCGTCTACAATAAAAGCTGCTAAAAAGTCCCCCACGGGGGGATTTAGGGGGCATCAGTTAGCAAAAAAATATTTACGCTATTACTTTACAGCATCCAATGGAAAAGGGCATGGTGTGCATTCTCCGTTTGTATTTGATTTTATCATAAAAGTTTTGCAGGATAAAAATGAATACGATTGTTATGAGCAGATAGAAGCCATCCGTAAACATTTGCTGGATGATGCGCAGGTAATACATGTGGATGATTTTGGTGCCGGTTCTACGGTTATGAAAGTGAATGAACGTAAAGTGAAGGATATTGCACGTTCCTCTTTAAAGCCGAAAAAATTTGCACAGCTTTTATTTAAAATGGTTCATTATTATAAGCCGGCAGTAGTGGTTGAGTTGGGTACATGCCTGGGTGTTACAACTGCTTATTTAGCATCAGGGAATCCGGAGGCAAAAATATATACCTGTGAAGGCGCTCCAACAATTGCATCCATTGCTCAAAATAATTTTTCTCAACTTGGATTAAAAAATACAGAACTGGTACAAGGCAATTTTGATACTACATTGCCAGAACTCTTATCTAAATTAAATAAAATTGATTTTGCGTTTGTAGATGGCAATCATCGGAAAGAGCCAACGCTTAACTACTTTCACCAACTTTTAAACCATTCCACCAATTCCACCATTTTAATCTTTGACGATATTCACTGGAGCGAAGAAATGGAAGCGGCATGGCTTGAAATTCAACAACATCCATCGGTTACACTGACAATTGATCTGTTTTTTATCGGCATCGTTTGCATGAATAATGACATAAAAGTGAAACAACACTTCTCCATCAGGTATTAAATTTTCCCCTATCTTCGCCGCAATTTTTTAAGCTATGATAGTAGGCGTTTTAAAAGAACCAGCTCCAGAGACAAGGGTATCAGTCCTTCCGGAGCATTTGGCAACATACAAAAAGTATAAGGTAGATGTACTGGTAGAAAACAATGCCGGAGCAACTGCTTTTGTAAAGGATGATAAGTATGTAGAAGCAGGTGCTAAAACAGCAAGCCGTGATGAAGTACTTAAGAGTTCTGACATCGTGCTTTCCCTTAATCCTTTTTCTGCGGATGATATTAGTAAACTAAAACCGGGTGCTGTTGTGTTGGGTGTATATCAACCTTTATTTAATGCTGCATTGATAAAAGAATGGGCAGGTAAAGGATTGAATGTATTCAGCATTGATATGATTCCGCGTACTACCCGTGCACAAAGCATGGATGTATTAAGTAGCCAGGCAAATATCGCCGGTTATAAAGCGGTGTTGTTAGGAGCTAATAAATTTCCTAAATATTTCCCGATGTTTATGACGGCTGCAGGTAGTATTCCTCCGGCTAAAGTATTGATATTGGGTGCAGGTGTTGCAGGCTTACAAGCTATCGCAACAGCAAAACGTTTAGGTGCTGTAATTGAAGTGTTTGATACAAGACCTGCGGTTAAGGAAGAAGTAATGAGTTTGGGTGCTAAGTTCGTAGAGGTAGAAGGGGCGGCAGATGCAAGTAAAGCAGGCGGTTATGCAGTAGAACAAACAGAAGAATTTATGCAGCGTCAAAAAGCAAAAATTGCTGAAAGCGTTGCTAAAGCAGATATTGTAATTACAACCGCACAAATCCAAGGAAGAAAAGCGCCGATATTAATTACACAAGCGATGATTGAAGGAATGAAAAACGGTTCTGTAATTGTTGATATCGCATCTTCAACCGGTGGTAATACGGAACTTACCAAAGATGACCAAACGGTTGTACACAATGGTGTTAGCATTATCGGTACTTCAAGATTAGCGGGAGATATGGCAAGTGATGCAAGTAAATTATATGGAAAAAACATCCTTAACTTTTTACAATTAATTATCGATAAAGAAGGCAACCTAAACCTGAACTTTGAAGATGATTTAGTGAAAGGAACCTGCATTGCTCACAATAATGAGATTACTAACGAACGTGTAAAAGCTGCACTGTAAAAACATTCAAAATAATTTTATGGAAAATATTTTAGACTGGATATCAGCAAATCAACAAATCATCTATATCGTAATACTGATGATTTTTGTTGGGATTGAAGTAATTGGTCGTGTGCCAAGTGTATTGCATACGCCTTTGATGAGTGGTGCCAATGCCATTCACGGAGTTGTTATCATTGGTGCAATCATCGTGATGGGTAAAGCCGAAACAACAGATTACCTGGCATTGATACTGGGTTTTGTTGCTGTAATATTAGGAACATTAAATGTTGTGGGTGGCTTTGTAGTTACCGACAGAATGTTGGAAATGTTTAAAAAGAAAAAATAAATTTAAAGGTCAAGTTTCTTAAAATAGAATTTTTACAATGGGAATAAATCTATTAACACTCTGTTATCTGATTGGCTCTATAACTTTTATAGTTGGCCTTAAAATGTTGTCGAATCCTGCATCTGCACGTAAAGGAAATTTAGTAGCTGCATTTGGTATGACGGTTGCTATCCTTGGTACTATCTTTTTATACCAGGATGATCAGGGTAATGTATTGCATAATTATATCTGGATATTTGCCGGCCTGGCAATTGGCGGTGTAGTGGGAACATTAGCAGCCAAAAAAGTAAAGATGACAGCAATGCCGGAAATGGTAAGCCTTTTCAATGGTATGGGTGGTGCTTGTGCGGCATTGATTTCATTAAGCGAATTCAAACATCTTACGGAAGAATTGTCGAATGGTACCATTACAGATATCAGCGCAGCGCAACCAACTGTATTAATAATTGTATTGGGCCTTATCATTGGTTCAGTATCTTTTGCAGGAAGTATGATTGCATGGGGCAAACTAAATGGTAAAGTAAAAGACTTTAGTTTCCCGGGGCAAAATATTCTGAACCTTGTGTTTCTTGCAGTAGCATTGGGCTTAGGTGTTTATCTTATTATTGACCCTACACAAACAATGATTTTATATGTGATACTTGTATTAGCATTAGCTTATGGAGTATTGTTTGTATTTCCAATCGGTGGTGCGGATATGCCGGTTGTAATTTCATTGTTGAACTCTTTTACTGGTGTGGCTGCAGCTTGCGGAGGATTCTTATACAATAACAAAGTAATGTTAACCGGCGGTATCTTAGTTGGTGCAGCTGGTACATTGTTAACCATATTGATGTGTAAAGCGATGAACCGTTCATTGAAAAATGTATTGATTGGTTCATTCGGTGGCAACAAAACAGCAGCGGCTGCAGGCGGTGCAGGGCAACAAGGCAGCACCAAAGAAATCAGCTTAAGCGATGCTGCAATGGTAATGAGTTATGCAACAAAAGTGATGATTGTTCCTGGATATGGATTGGCAGTTGCGCAAGCACAACACACTTGCCACGAGTTGGAAAAAATATTGACAGAAAAAGGGGTGGAAGTTAAATATGCTATCCATCCGGTTGCAGGTCGTATGCCTGGCCACATGAACGTTTTGTTGGCTGAAGCTGATGTAAGCTATGATGTGTTATTGGAAATGGAACAAGCCAACGATGAATTTAAAACAACCGACGTTGTATTGATATTAGGAGCAAACGATGTGGTAAACCCTGCTGCAAAAAATGATCCTTCATCACCAATTTACGGTATGCCGATATTGGAAGTAGAACAAGCTAAAAACGTAATCGTAAACAAACGAAGCATGAAGCCTGGTTATGCAGGTATCGAAAACGATTTGTTCTTCCAACCAAAAACGAGCATGTTGTTTGGCGATGCGAAGAAAGTGTTGCAAGACCTTTGCGCTGAAGTAAAATCAATCTAAAAAAAATACTAAATAATATTTCATTCCTCCCGGTCTTAAAAGTCCGGGAGTTTTTTATTGGTAACAACTTATAATTCCTTCTTAATTGCTCCTGTTATTCTTCCCGACGTTTTATTCTGTGTAAATAATACCAGGCTTAAATCAGAAGCTGCAATGCCAAGCGGCAATTGAAGTACACATATACCCGAATCTTTAGCTGTAGTAGAAAGCAAATGCCGGGCAACATTATAATTAATAAGTGTTCTGCCTCTGTTCTCTCCGGCTTTAACGTCAGTAGTAGTCTTGTGTTGTATCAATACAAAGTTTATCGAGCTATTGGCAAAGTTGCCATCCATTGTATATCGTACAGTCAGCTTGCCATTGGTAACGGTAGCGTTTTGTAAATGAATATTTACAGAAGGGATTTGATTCAACGTTTCATCAACTGATTTTTTTATAGCTTCTGCATTGCTGCCTACAAATTCTTTCTGCCCGTTAATAATCAGTTGCGGCGTATAGATAGATTTAGAATGTAAATAATCTCTGTTATATTTTTCCTGCCTTGCAGAGTACTGATAGGTGCTGAAAGAATCCCTCCATCCTAATGGATTCCAGTAATCTACATGGAAGGCGATGGGTATAATGCGGCTGTCATTTTTTTCTACATAACTACCTAATAATTCTTCTGCTTTCGGGCAACTGCTGCAACCCTGCGATGTAAAAAATTCCATTACAACAAAGCCTGTATCAGTACTGATTTTGTAATCTGGTTTAGCAGCGCCTATATGCTTAAAACCGGTAAGCGGCAATAATACGATTGCGCCAATAAGAATGGTGAGTGTAAATAAAAATTGCTTCATAAAATAATTTATTCAAGATACGGAAATTTAAAAGCGATGAGGTGCGGCTTTATTTGTATTAACTTTCTATTGTAAAAATCCAATCCGCAACATTATGGATTAAACCGCAAATTCATGCTTAAAACATCTGAATGAAAATCATTGCTTCGGATATAATGCCCGTAACGCAGCTCAAGCATTGACCAATGCTTATGCCCTAAAATTCCGTTTGTTGGTGCAATGCGGATGCCGGTTCCGAAAAAACTGCTGTGAAAAACAGATAAGTCATAATTACTTGAATAAAAAATATCCGTTGGCAAATGTGCTTTATCAGGAGCAAAATACCGAATGGCATTTTGAATATAATACCGATAAAAAGGTGATATAGAAAAGAACGGTGTTATCTTATAAACAAATTCATTATCCAGTGTATGTGCATTCAATCCCCAGTCATCGTGATAAAAACGATAGAAAGAACGGAGGATAAATTTATCACCAAAAAAATAACTCGATCGCACACTCAGCGGTATTTTAAAACGCTCTGCCGGCAAGTGTTCTATCGTAAGTGAATCATTATTAAAATAGATGCGATGATAAGGAGTGCTTAAATAACCGTGCTGATAGGCAATATCCATTGCAAATAATAATTGCCATCGCTTGTTTATAATCTGCGATAAAGTAAACGATGTGCTGAATGTATTGCGGCTTGCCCATGGATAATCGTGAAAATGGTACCAGGGTAAGCCACCGGTAGCAGAATCTCTTAATTCTATCGGCAATATTATTTTTATACGGTCGATATAAGCAGTAGCTTTTACTCCAAATTCACGGCTTCTGTTTTTTGATTTTTTAGTGAAGCCAATGCCTAAACCTGTAGAGAAATAATTCGACTCAAAACCTGTGGAGCCAATTAATTCAAAACTTGTGCCTTTTTGTTCATTGGTAACAGTACGTGTAGCAGCAGGAGCAATATGCAAATCATGTGCAGAGGCAGATGAAATAGTGCTTGGGTCTATTTTATCAGATGAAGCGGAAGTATAGTAATCAACTGATAAATCGAAGTCCCAGCTAACCTTATGTTGCGCCGGATTATATTTAGTTAGTATGAGGTCGATGTCCGTTGCATAATCTGAAAGTAATTGTGTACCATCGCCACCTGTTACTGCCGAGTGGTTTCCATCCTGATTGTAATAACTGCTAACAATGTTTATTTCATCCAGTTTTAGTTTGCGGCTTTTATACAATGAGGAATCTGTTGCTGTAGTTGATTGAGAAAAACAACTCAGCAGGTTTATATAAAGTCCTACAACAACTAAACAGATTTTTTTCATACAACATCAAGTATCCAGTATCCAGCATCCAGTATCAAGTATTCAGCACTCCTTAAAACTTCAACTCCAAACTCACTTTTAAACCAAATTTAGGGATATCTGGATTGTTTCTATAAGTTAATCTCCAGATGCCATCCACCCTAAGCACATTAAAGATATTTGAAATGCCAAGTCCTGCCTCCATATACGGTGTTTTATTCGGTATATAAAAATGATAGTTAACGGAGCTGCTGGTATCTGTATAATGATTGGCTAATTTATTTTCATCCGACATATCACCCATCACTGCATTGAATGTAGTAAGCGAACGCCATTTTAGTTTGCGTATGCCGGGAATGCGGTTGAAAGGGAATCCTCCCCAGTTTTGCTCTGCATGCAGGCTTACATATTTATCTGCAACAAATTCAAACTGGTTCATATTGTTAAACGCATATCGGTTGTAATAATAAGTATCATTGCCTTTTTGAACATCTAACAATACGATTGGTAATATGCCTTGTGTGTAGCCGCCTTCCAATGTATAGCTTAATCGCCCCAGGCGGCCATCTGTAAAATTTTGAGTGGCAGTGGCTAAATATTTATTGTAATTAAAGTTGCTGATAAAAGGACCGGCATCTACTTTAAAGCCTTTAGTATATGTAAAGCTTATTATGGGGTAATTGCTGCTAAGGCTTAAGCGCCGGTAATTTTGTGTGATATATTTTTCTTTATAACCATAGCGGATAGTAGCAGCTACTTCATTTGTTTTATAAGTATTTTCTGTTCCTGATTGGCCTACTATATAAGGAGTCATTCCATCGTACGTATAATATACATTAAAGTAGGGAGTAAGTATGCTGTTGGATATGGAGGCGTCAATTGCAAAACCGTCATAAAAAAACTTGTTGTATTCAATAGAAGCCTGCCTGTTATTAATCAGGCGTACATATTGTTGAGCTGTTCTTCTAAGTACCGAAGCAAAGATTGAGTTTTGGTCAACTTCATCCCGATGGTCGTTGGATGCAGCAATATCATTACTATAGCTTACCAGCAATGTGCTCCATGGTTTTTTATTTAAAACAAAAAGCGTACTGGCTGCATAACGGAACTTTTTATCAAGCGTAGAGTAACCGATATAATTGCTGTATTGAAATTTTTTCGTTAAAAATTTATTGGTTTTAAAACCCATACTAAAGCGATAACCCTCAACCTGGTTGGAAGTAAAAGCATTGTAAAGGTTACCCCAATCCAGTTTGCCGATAGTATAATAACCGGTGGCTCCGGCAGAAATTAATTTCCCATATAATTTCACGATGGGAATTTTTCGGATAGTATCAACCAATGCATATACAAATTTTTCGGATTTACTTAATGGTTCCAGGCGATTGATTCCCCAAAAAGCGGTATCATCTTCCTGACTATTCCTGAACAGCGATGTGTCTTGTATTGGTTTGGCAAAAACGGTATCTATCTTGTCATTGTTGATTAAAACATTTTTAAAAACGGTGGTCTTTTTTGCAATGCCTCCAAAATTCTTCATTATCGGAAAGTTCATGTCAATATATAACATATTGCGGGTGGGCATAAATTTTTTCGTTGTATCGGGCTCAAAATTTTGAGAGAGTTCAAACTTGTTTACCCAATTGATATTGGCTGATTTGTCCATATGCAATACAATGGATTTAATAGCATAGGAAGTATCAGCAATCCATACATATCCTTCAAAAGCATTGGAGCCATACCGGATAGGAGAGAATTGTACCTGAATGCAACGGTTTGCACCAAAGTAAACGGTATCACTAATATGGTATTTGTAAAAATCCAATGCATCATCTGCAATAGGACTAACGAAATTCACCTTAAACAGTTTGATATTGTCATTGTAGATATTCAGTCCTTTATACAAACCATCAATGTAAGTAAGCACACTTTGATTTGGATTGCCCGAGGTTTTTAAAGCCAGGTAATCGTATCGTTCTTTAAAAGGGCTTTTTCTGTAATAATAATCGGCCAGGGATTCTGATAAATAAAGCGGTAGAAATTTTTGACCGTCTTTAGTGCTGTCCATTTGCTTTAATGCAAACGCAAGCGGCTTCATAAAAAAGCTATGCTGTAAATTTTCAGGTATATTTTTTACATCGAGTTCAACCTTATCATATACCCTGCATTGAAAGGTAGCATTATTATAAGCATCGTTTTGCGGCTTGTTTTTAATAACCCGCATTATTAAACGCTGTGCCCTTGTGTATTTGGATTTTGAACGTACTACAACACCCTCTATATTGAGTGATGAAACGGTAGCCTCAAAATTAATGACCTGTTCATCAGCGTCGGTAGCGGCTTTTTTCATATTCGCATAACCAACCTTTGATATTGCAATCGAATCATCTTTTTCATAAATGCTAAAACTATAATGGCCTTTCTCATCCGTCATAGTTCCATTGCCTGTACGAACAGAAACAACACTGAAAAACTCCAATGGCAATCCTGTTTTGGAATCAGTTACAGTACCGGAAACGGTACGCTCCTGAGCAAAGCAACTGAGCATGCAAAGCATGCTTGCAATAAAGCAGATATAGTATGTAAGTCTTTTTTTGAACAAAAAGCAGTTATTGAAAACGATTTGTTTTAATTAAATGAAAAGATAAAAGGTGGGTTGCTCTTACTGTTATAGGATACCTTGCATCGAATATTTTTCTGTAATAAGAAAAATGGTAATCGCTGAGATTAGCTGCAGGTTTACAACAATGTTTTTCATGCTTATTTGTTAATATAGAAATAGACATGAGAAACGTCCCAATCGCTGCCTCACTTTATCTTTCCGTTTTGTTATTTTGAAAAGGCCATTGCTTTTGCAGTTTTGCATAAACAAAATAAACAGCCAACCCGCTGCAAAATACTATAATAAATGATTGAATGACTTTTGTGTCGATAGAACGGAAAATAAATAACCAGATGGCGATGGCTAAAATTACCGGTAATGGATAGAGCGGCATTTTATAAGGCAGGGAAGCTGTGCCTCTTTTTTTCCTAAGGAGCACTACGCCAATAGCTTGCCCTACAAATTGTACAAGTATACGCATGGCTAAAATGCCACTGATAACATCTTTCATTTTCAGCAACAGGCTAAATATAAAAGCAATAGAAGCAAGCACCAGTAACGAAACGTACGGGAAGTTTTTTACAGGATGGAGCTTACTGAATATTTTAAAAAATGCACCATCTTTTGCAGCCGCATACGGCACTCTTGAGTAGCCAAGCAATGCAGCAAAAAGGGAAGCCAATGTAACCCACAAAATAAGAATGGTAGCAATATTAGCTGCAGTATGGCCATACAGTTGCTCAAAAAATTTACTAATCACAAACATATCCTGCTTGCCATCCTGCCAGCTTTTTATTTGCTGCCAGGGGATTACGCTGGTTACGCTCATGTTCATAGCCAGATACAAAATCGCAATTCCTATAATTGATATGAACATGCTGCGGGGGATATTCTTTCCGGGGTTGATTATTTCGCCTCCCAAATTGCAAACATTGTAATAGCCGAGATAACTGTAGATAGTATTGATGCATACATTGCCAAAAGCAAACCCCAGTAAAAGCCTTGGATTGAAATCGGTAGAGAACGCTTTTAAAGGCTGTAAAAAATTTCCATGAGCAATGCCTCCAAAAATTATCCATCCAAGCGTAAACAATACACCACCCCATAAAAACAGGCCAATTTTTCCAATGCTGTCAATTTTCCGGTACAATAAAAATGTTATGAGAATAATTACGCCACCCGATGCTGCCCGGTGTTGCCAATCCTGCAATGGGATTAAATAACCCAGGTATTGCGAAAAGCCTATTGCGGCAGAAGCCACCACCAGCGGGGCTTGTATAATGGTTTGCCATATATACAAAAAGCTCATCATTCGGCCCATTTTGGTTTTGCCGTAGGCCTCTTTCAAAAAATTATAGCTGCCGCCCGCCATTGGGTATGCCGCCCCCAGTTCGCTCCAAACCATGGCATCAATTAGTGCTAATACAGCACCCGCTATCCAGGCCATTAAAAATTGGCTGCCGATAGCGCCAATTACTATGGGCAATACTACAAAGGGCCCAATGCCTACCATGTCAATCATATTTAATGCTGTAGCCTGAAAAAGGCTAAGGCTTCTATGCATGGTGTGTTGTTGTTCTGGCATGAGAGAAAATGGGCTTATTTATATGCTCTTGTAAATTAGGTAATAACTGGATACGTAAATCGATGATTTATAAATATGCAATGGATATATATATAATCAAAGCATTAAAACCAATTAAGCAAGCGATTGTTCGGGCTGAAAAAAAGGGCTTCTTTTCAGAAGCCCTAATCAAAAAACCATTTACCATTAAACCTTATCCTATGAAAAACCATTTATTAGACGATAGCCTAAAAAGAAAGGTTGCATGGAATTATATTACCAACTGGCGTTGAAAGTTTTATAATAATCCTGAAAATTCTGGCTTTTATAGAAGCCATCTCCAAAATATTTAAGCGGAGGTTCTATTTCACCCGGCTTTAGAAAACCCGGTAATGGTGCAGGCTGTGCATTTATATCTGCCAGAAATACTGTTGTAGGGAAACTCATTTGACCGGATGTTAAATAAAGCGCTAATTCGTTGGCCTTATAATTGGTATTATAGCCAAATTTTTTACCGTCCCAGGTTACTGAATCTTTATTTTCTGCATCCAGGCGTACTGCATAATAGTGCTCGTTGATATAATTAGCTACTTTTTCGTTGGAATAAGTTTCTTTATCCATCACTTTGCACCAGGTACACCAATGCGTATAAACATCCACTAAAACGGGTTTCGGATTCTTGCTGTAAGCAGCTTGTAATTCACTTACAGTCATCCAGTTAATCTTATCTTTTTTGGGTGTGCGAAACGAGGTGGCAAACACCAGTAATAAAATCGCCGATAAAAAAACAATAACCTTTTGCATGGCAATAATTGTTTAGTAGCTTACATTCCTATCAGAAACGTAAAAACAATGAATAAAATTGTCTTAGCAATCACGGGGGCCAGTGGTTCTATCTATCCGAAAATAGTATTAGACAAGTTATCCGCCATAAAAAATCAGTGGGATGAATTAGCTGTTGTACTTACAGATAATGCAAAACAGATATGGCAAACAGAACTGGGTACGGCAAGTTATGAAAATTATCCAGTAAAATATTACGATAAAAAAGATTTTAATGCCCCGTTTGCATCGGGTTCGGGCAGGTACAATACCATGATTATTATGCCCTGCAGCATGGGTACATTGGGAAGGATAGCCAATGGCATAAGCGATGATCTGATTACACGTGCTGCCGATGTGATATTAAAAGAACGTAGGAAACTAATATGCGTAGTAAGGGATACCCCGTTTAACCTGATACATATCCGCAATATGGAAACGGTTACACTCGCCGGAGGAATCATTTGCCCTGCAAGTCCTTCCTTTTACAGTAAACCACAAACGCCTGAAGAAATAGCTGCTACTGTTGTAGATAGAGTGCTTGATTTAGCAGGGTTTGATATTAAAACGTATCGGTGGGGAGGTGAATAATTATAAATGATAAATGAATACAGGGTTTGTTGGTAAAATTTATAATTATCATTCATAACGTATACTTACCTCAAATCCACCACTTCCGCACCCGGATATTTTTTAAGGTCAAAAGTAAACTGCTCATCACCGATAACGGCTTTGGTATTCATTGACAGAATAGAGTAAGTGTATTTATCACCCGATTTTTCGAATATTTTGGTAGAGCTGATGCTTTGAGAAGCTTTGTCCACATATACAAGCACTTTAAAATACGGCTTTGTTTTATCAATCGGCGTTAATTCAATTTCCTGTAATGTTTTTGTGCCGGATTTGCTTTCGCCGTTCAGTTTATATAAAAAATCTTTGTCGTAGAAATCAGTAAACATTTTTTGAGGCGTAAGTGTATTGGCGGTAGGGTCTAGTTTGGTAATGGTAGCCTCGTTGGTTGATTTATCATACGTGGTTACATTGTTGCCATCGCAATAAATTTCCTGTCCGGTTACACTAACACGATATTTGGAACCCTTCATCAAAACAGTACCGTTTTTACTGCCGATAGCTTTGCCGGCATTGTTTTCTATTTTCAATGAAAACTTAGCCTGTACAGATTTATAGGTTTTAAATTTAGCGCTCACCGCATCCAGTATTTTTTTTGCCTGTGGGTCGCTTTTCCCCAAGCCATTTGATTGTGCTGAAACAATCATTATACTCATTGCCCAAACAAATAAACCTGTAATTATTTTTTTCATTGTATTCGTTGTTTTTAAAATACGGGGTTAAAACTATGGTCGCAAAGATAGGAGAATAGACGGGTTAATGCTATAGCGGTTTAATATTGTATTACTTAAATAACTGTTATATTAAAACAAAAATGCCACGATTTATAAGTTCGTGGCATTGTATAAAGTATATGTTCTATTATTAAGGTAGCATGGTTTCACCCTGTAGCACCGGGTTTCTTGCTGAACTTTTATTGTCGGCAAACTCTTTGGCTGCTTTAATAAAGTTGGCAAATATTGGCTGCGGGTTTTCTACAGTGCTTTTTAATTCAGGGTGGTATTGAACACCAATGAAGAAAGGATGGTCTTTTAATTCCACAATTTCTACCAGACCGGTAGCCGGGTTTTTACCACTGGCAATCATACCCGCTTTTTCAAACTGGTCTAAATAAGTATTGTTAAACTCCCAGCGATGGCGATGCCTTTCGCTGATTAATGTACTATCGTATATTTTATGAGCTAACGAGTTTTCTTTAATAGCACATGGATAAGCTCCCAAACGCATAGTGCCACCTTTTGCAGTAATTTCTTTTTGTTCTTCCATGAGGTCAATTACCGGATACTTAGTGTCAACCTGCATTTCGGTAGAATGTGCTCCTTCTAATCCCAGTACATTTCTTGCATATTCAATTACTGCCATTTGCATACCTAAGCAAATGCCGAAGAAAGGCAATTTATTTTCACGGGCATATTCCACAGCAAATATTTTACCATCCACGCCACGGTAACCAAAGCCGGGAGCCACCAATAATCCATCAAGGCTGCCCAGTTTTTCTGCTACATTGTCTTTGGTAAGTGTTTCGCTGTGTACGTTTATGATTTGCACTTTGCATTCATTTACCGCACCCGCATGTACAAACGATTCGAGAATGGATTTATAAGCATCCTGCAGTTCAATATATTTTCCAATCAAGCCAATGGTTACTTTGCCTGATGGGTATTTTAATTTGTCCAAAAAGCCTTTCCATTTGGTTAGTTCAGGAGCTGAATAACCATTGATATGTAATTTTTTAAGAACGATTACGTCTAATCCTTCCTGAAGCATTTTTAATGGCACTTCGTAAATCGTGCTGGCATCCATTGCTTCAATTACTGAATCTATTTTTACATTACAGAATAAAGCAATTTTCTTTTTCAGTTCTGCACTTAACGGGCGCTCGGTACGGCATACCAATATATTAGGATGCACGCCGTTTTCGCTCATTAATTTTACGCTATGTTGAGTAGGTTTTGTTTTTAATTCTTTTGCTGCCTTTAAATAAGGTATCAAGGTTAAATGCACTACCAGGCAATCTTCTTCGGGCAATTCCCATTGTAACTGGCGCACGGCTTCTATAAAAGGCAAGCTTTCAATATCGCCAACGGTGCCGCCAATTTCAGTTAGTACAATATCATATTTGCCTTCCTGCCCAATCAATAACATCCTGCGTTTTATTTCATCTGTTATATGTGGGATAACCTGTACGGTTTTGCCCAGGTAAGCGCCTTCTCTCTCTTTATTAATTACGGTTTGGTAAATTTTTCCGGTAGTAACATTGTTTGCCTGCGAGGTATGCAAGTTTAAGAAACGCTCATAATGCCCAAGGTCCAAATCAGTTTCTGCGCCATCTTCTGTTACAAAACATTCACCATGCTCATAAGGATTTAATGTACCGGGGTCAACATTAATATAAGGGTCGAATTTTTGGATAGTTACTTTCAAGCCTCTTGCCTGAAGAAGCTTTGCAAGCGATGCCGCAATAATTCCTTTTCCAAGCGATGAGGTAACGCCTCCGGTAACAAAAATATACTTAGCCATGATAAATAGTTATATAATTACAAATAATGTATTCTGATAATGCAAATAAAATTCAATCCTGCTATACCGCTGGTTAGGCAATTATAAATGCGCAAATCTTATTATTAAAACCGGTTTCAAAAATGACAACAATGACCAACGGAAATCCCGGTAACCGGGAAAAGATGATGTAAAAAATCCCAAAGGTCATGCAAAGATAATGTGAAAAATTGGGGAACGGAAATTTGCTGCCCTATTTTGTAGCATCAGATATCAACAATTGATTTTTGGATTATAATACAGCTAATAGCGCAAACGTTACCACAACTATTCTTCAACTTTCTTCCAAAACTTTTGTTTCACATTATCCGAGAGCGTAATTTCACGCAACTTTTTAAAAAGTGCAACTTCTTATAATAAAAACTGATACTTATGGGGGTAATTAAAGAAAAGTTCAAGGAAAAAGCAGATAGCGTAAATGTAGAAATAAAGGCGTTACTGAAAGAACATGGCAATAAAAAAATCGGCGAAGTAACCCTTGCCCAGGTTTATCAGGGAATGCGTGGCATAACAGGCCTTGTAACTGAAACCTCTTTATTGGATGCACAGGAAGGCATCCGTTTTCGTGGATATACCATCCCTGAATTACAACAAAAATTACCAAAAGCTCCGGGAGGTTCTGAACCATTGCCGGAAGGTTTGTTTCATTTAATGTTATTGGGCGAATTGCCTTCCGATGACGAAGTGCAGCATATGACATCTACCTGGCAGCGCCGCAGCCATGTACCAAACCATGTGTTTGATACCATTGAGGCATTGCCGGTAAGCACACATCCAATGACGCAGTTTGTAGTTGCGATTATGGCTTTGCAAACTGAAAGTTCTTTCTCTAAACGTTATGCAGCGGGTATGAGCAAGAAAGATTATTGGGATGCAGCATTTGACGATTCGATGGATTTGATTGCAAGGTTACCTCGTGTAGCAGCTTATATCTACCGCCGTAAATATAAAGATGGTGAGCATATACAGCCGGATGGCTTATTGGATTGGTCGGGCAATTTTGCACACATGATGGGATATAATGATGAAGGGTTTAAAGAATTGATGCGTTTATATATGACCATTCATGCCGATCATGAAGGTGGAAACGTATCTGCACATACTACACATTTGGTAGGCTCGGCATTAAGCGATCCTTATCTTTCATTTGCCGCAGGCATGAATGGATTGGCAGGTCCATTGCATGGCCTGGCAAATCAGGAAGTGATTAAATGGATTTTCCAGATGCAGAAAGAACTGGGCGTAGAAACTCCCACCAAAGAGCAGATTGAAGAATACGTAAAGAAAACATTAAGCGAAGGAAAAGTAGTACCGGGCTATGGCCATGCGGTATTGCGCAAAACAGATCCACGTTTTACTGCACAAATGGAATTTGGCAAAAAACATTTAGCTAATGATCCATTAGTGAATACCGTTTGGAATATTTATGAAACCGTGCCGCCGATTTTACAATCGCTTGGAAAAATTAAAAATCCATGGCCGAATGTAGATGCACATAGCGGTGCTTTATTGGTACACTATGGTATGGTTGAATATGAATTCTACACTGTATTGTTTGGTGTATCAAGAGCATTAGGTGTATTGGCAAGCCTTTGCTGGGACAGGGCTTTAGGTATGCCATTGGAAAGACCAAAATCAATTACTACGGAGTTAGTAAAACTTTGGCTGGATGGTAAAGGAGAAGTTTGGGGCGATTAATAACTGCGCCTCTTAATAATATTTAAACCCCGATTTATTCGGGGTTTATTTTTTTAAACAAAAAAGAATTTTCAGATAAATACCAATGCATCTATATTTGCAATCCGGTTCTTTTTATTAATGGGGGATTAGCTCAGTTGGCTAGAGCGCTTGCATGGCATGCAAGAGGCCACCGGTTCGAATCCGGTATTCTCCACTCTTCTAAATTTTGATACTTCATCAATATTCTGTTAACCAATGATTAACAAGGGTGCCTTGTCCAGATTTTCTTTTTACTTGTGATTGAAATAAAGCCTGCCTGCTATTTTTCGCAGTCAATATAAAAATTATATCAAAACATATATCTTTATCTAAGAATTAATAAAACGATTCTTATTACCAAGATGGGACTGAAAAATTTTTTGCAGCAAAGAGGATTTATTGAGGACGATTCAAAACCTAAAACCGAAACTACCAGCCACGATGGCCATAGTACAGGCAGTAATGAAGTAGCACCAACTTATTTTCCTATAACACCTTCCGGTAGCAGCGCAAATGGCGGTTCGGATCCATCGTTTGTTACACCATTACAAACATCGTCATCCTCTTCATCTTCTTCATCAACGCAACTGGATAGTTCTTTTGTGAAATTTTTTGAAGATGAACTCACGAAGGCCAACCTTCCCGGACCGGATTATTTTGAGTTTCGCCAGCAGCTAATAAAAACGCAGCAAAAAATGGCGGCTAAAGGAATGGGTACACCGGAAGTAATCTTACAAGCTGTATTGATGAGCTTTGAAGCGCAGGATATTCAGCCTTCAAGTTTGGTTGAGACTGCTAAAAAATATAAAGACATCATCAAACAAAAAAATGATGATTTTTTGAAAGGTGCCGCTGCTGAAAAAAACAATCAGTTGCAAAAAAGGCAATCAGTTCTTCAGTCGCATAATGATGCTATTAATAAAATACAATCGCAATTATTGGATCTGGAAACACAAAGACGCCAATTGGAAGATGCCATGAACCGGGAGAAAACCCAAATGGAAGCTGATAAATCTATGGGCCAGGAAGGTATTGCAAAAATTGAACGGGCAGAAAATCAGATTGTATTGGCACATGAGTACATTCAATCTACTATCGACAATGATATAAAAAGGCTTCAATCAGTAAATTAAATTACCTACTAACAAATACAACATGAACGAATTAATAAAAAGTTCTTCAGTATATACATTGGAGACAGCGGATGAGAAAAAGATGCGTTATGGAATTACAGCAGGATTTATAGCGTTGATTCTTTTTGTGGGATATTTTTTTCTTCCACTTATTACGCAAACAATCCACAACTGGATAGACTTTGGAATAGAAATGGGCAAGCTGTTTATAATGATAGCAATTATAGGCACGCTCTTTATAATGCGGAATGTTTTAATAGCAAGATGGAAAAGTGCTATCCGCAAGATGACCCGTTTTTTAATTAAAACAGATTTGCCTGGATTGTTGGAAGTAGTAGTTGCAAACCGTAGAGCAGTGTTGGCTAAATTTAATGTAAGCATTAAAAAAATGATGGCAGCTATTACATTGCATACTTCTAAAATGCAGGAAAGAAAAGAGTCGATGCAAAAAAATCTGGATTACGCTACACAGTTTACGAAACAATCTGTTGATTCAAACCTGGATCAACATACAAGAGATAAAGCAAAGGATCAGATTGCGCACTTTAGCCGTGAAGCAGCTGAAGATGAAAAACTTTTGAAGATTATGCAGGAAGACAAACAGAAGATGTTGAAAAGCTATAACTTTTTTGATCGCCTGTACAGTAATCTGGAAAGCAGTACTGAATCTGTTGCCAATACGATCGGTCGCTTGCGAGATCAGCTTCAAACTTCCAATACCTGGAGAGAAGCTGCCAGCAATGCTTCCAGCTTACTAGGTGTTTCTGAATTTGAAACCATTACATTGGAAGAAACCCGTAACCGCATTGCAGAAAACGAATCGGAAGTAATGTCGATGATTCATGACCATGAAACATTGCTTATGAAAATGGAAGCAGAGAATGGAATGATGGATGATGCCGGTCAACAGTTATTAGAGCAATACAGCAGCAAGGTAGATGTATTTGCATTTATGAATCCGGAAAACAATCCGGTTAGCGGCCCTCAATCTACAACAGATACATCCTGGTTAACGGCCAATAAAGATTTACTGAAATAGCTAACACTTGTATTAATTGATGAACAGAAATTCATGTTATAATAAAACAACTATAAACAAACCAAATTATGGAACTAACTGATAAAGGACAAAAAACCGTGAGTGCAATACGCAACCTCGCTATTTTCATTGTAATAATAGTAGGGGGATATTTTGCATACAAACATTGGGGTCCGAAAGATGGCAAGCTGGCTGTTGACGGTGCTGCCGGCAAACCTGATTTAGTGGTAGCCTATAATACCTTTACAGGTGTAGAAGGCTTAGTGCTTGAAAATGGCGGAATGGAACCAAATGAAAACAGCGACTTGTATAAAAAATACGGCATCAAATTACTGATAAAACAAATGGACGCAGTAAAGGATACAAGGGCAGGCTTACATGCAGGCGATCTTGATCTGGTATATTGTACTACCGATGCATTATCTGTTGAAATGGGCTCTGGTAGCGAGTTATTGGCTGATAATGTAGTACAGATTATGCAGGTAAACCAATCTCATGGTGCAGATGCAATTGTTGTTCGTAAAGGCATAGATGATGTAGCAAGCCTGAAAGGAAAAAAAGTAGCTTATGCTGTTGGTACAGCCTCACATACTTTATTATTGAACGTACTTGAATCATCAGGATTAAAGATGAGTGATATTGATGGCTATCAGGTAGGAGATGGCGTAGAAGCTGCCAATGCTTTTAAAAATGGCCAATGCGATGCTGCGGTAGTATGGGCACCGGATGATGAAGATTGTGTGGCATCACAAGCGGGCGCAAAAGTATTGGTAAGCAGTGCCGTTGCAAGCCAGATTATTGCCGATGGGTTATTGGTAAAACAAGATGTATTAAAACAAAAAAATGACCTGATTGTAAAATTAGTAAAAGCATGGCTGGAAGGAAATGCACGTGTAGATAGCGATCCTGCTGCAAAGAAAGATGCGAATGCATTGTTTGCAAAAGGCTTTAAATTTCCGGAAGATGTAGCAGCTAAATCAGCGGATAAAGTTTATTTTTCTACACTGGGCGACAACATAAATTTCTTTGGTTTGAACACCAACTACACCGGCATGACCGGAGACAGGATGTATGGCAGGATGGCAATAAAATATACCGAAATAGGATTAACAAAATCTCCGGCACCATGGAGAAATGTTTCGGATCCATCTGTAATACAGGAGATTATGAAGGATAATGATTTTGCAAATGCTCCTGCTCAGGCGGCTGCAAAAGTAGAAGCTTTTAAACCTGCTACAGATGAAATTAAAAAAGAGGTATCACAAAGCAGCAAGGTAGTGAGTCTTGAATTTCCAAGCAATTCGGCACAACTGGATGAAGATGATAAAGCTATTATCGACAGGGAGATAAAAGACCTGGCACAAGGTTTTGCAGGTGCTTATATCCGTGTGGAAGGTAATACCGATAACACAGGGAATGCAGGATTAAACGATAAGCTTTCTTTAAACAGAGCTACTGCTGTAGTAAATTATTTGGTAAACGAACATGGCTTTGAGCAAAATAAATTTATCATTGTTGGTAACGGATCTAAAAAGCCGGTAGCCGGTTGCGAGGATAATGCAGATGAGGCTTGTAAGGCTAAAAACCGCCGTACCGAGTTTCAGTTTATTTGGGATAAAACCGATGCAACAAAATAATTTATAAAATAAAAGGAGGAAATAAAACCTCCTTTTTTAATGCTATTAAAAAAAGGCTATGAACAAAACGCTCACTACAAAATATTTATGGCAGTTGCAAATTGCCGGGTGGATTATCTTACTCATCCTTTGGTATCTGGTTACCAACTTTGGTTTGATTAATAACCATGTAATGCCAACGCCGCAAAAAACCTGGCATTCCTTTTTGGAAATGTTATCGGATGATAACCTGGCGGCCAATATCATGTTTTCTTTACGGATAAACATTGTTGGGTATTTAAAATGTATTGTGGCAGCGATTGTAATAGGTTTTGCAATTGGGTTGTCGCCCACAGTACGTAAAATGTTCAGTCAGCAGGTGAATGCATTGCGTTTTGTTCCAATTACAGCTTTGATGGGGATTTTTATTGCTATCAGCGGTTTAACAATCGAAACCAAAATCAACTTCCTGGCTTTTGGTATCTGGGTTTATCTGGTGCCGGTAGTAGTACAGCGCATTGATGAAGTAAATGAAACACATTTACAGATGATGAAAACATTGGGAGCCAGTTTTTGGCAAACGGTACGCTATGTTACCTGGCGTTCGGTAATTGCCCGTTTATCGGATGATATAAGGATACTGGTGGGTATTAGCTGGACATATATAATTGTAGCAGAATTGGCAGGGATACAAGGTGGGTTAGGGAGCTTAATATTTTTGGGCGAACGGCAAAGCAATGTAGGAAAAGTATATGCAGTAATTTTTATAATAGTTGCTATCGGCATTTTGCAGGATGCATTGTTTAAATTAATCGACAAAATTTTATTCAGGTTCAAATATCAATAAATGACAAAAGTAAATTCAACCGGCGATCAGCAGGATACTGTATCGGGTACAGCTTTGCCATGTGTTTTAGAACTGCGGAACGTAAAGCAAACGTATTATGATCCTGCTACAAAAAAAGATTTTGTAGTGTTTGATAATTTCAATCTGGCTATTGAAGATTATCCCAATATAGGGCAGTTTGTTGTTATCATGGGTAAATCAGGTTGCGGCAAATCTACCTTGCTGCGCTATTTTACAGGTTTGCAAAAACCTACATCCGGTGAAGTGTACATCGGTGGCAAACCCATTGCCGACAATCAAAGTATCCCCATGGTTTTTCAGCAATATTCTTCACTTGAATGGTTTTCGGTTTTAGATAATGTTGCATTGCCACTTACATTAAAAGGTGTGGCAAAAAAAGAAGCGCATGAACGTGCCATGGAAATGATAAAGGTAGTAGGATTAGAGGGACACGAAAACAAATTTGCAAGGCTTCCGCAATTATCCGGCGGACAGTTGCAACGTGTTGCAATTGCACGCAGCCTTGTGGCCAATCCCAATATGTTATTATTGGATGAACCTTATGGAGCACTGGATGGTTTTACCCGTGCCAAGATGCAATTCTTTTTATTGGATCTTTTTCAAAAAAGCGAACTGGCAAGCTTAAATCCAACGGTAGTATTGGTTACGCATGATCCAAGAGAAGCGGTTTTATTAGGCAATGATATTTATATTATGGATTCAGATCCGGGCCGCATCATCAAACATATAAAACCGGATTTGCCGGAGCATAGAGATAGATCCATTAGAAAAGAAGCCAGGTTTGTAGAGATAGTATCTTATATTGAAGATGTGATGGAAGGGATTATTCAATAACTAAGGTTGTAATTTTCTACCGGCATTAATGAACACCAATAAATATTTAGCAAGTCAAAATACATTCGTGTTTATTCATGGCAAATAAACAAATGAAGATTTTAATTTAAAGAGCATAATTCTATGGCAGGAAAAAAAACAGACTTTGAAGGCATCTTACATAAATGCGAAGCAGAAGTAAAGGAGTTGGGATTGATAATACATTACACCCATAACCTTGACCATTTTTTTAAAGGCGATCTTGATGGAAAAAGAATATTTATCGGTGATCATTTAGATGCTGAAGACAAACTTTTTAATTTACTGCACTTAACGGGGCATAGCATACAATGGAATATCAACGAGCTGTTGCGCAACCTCGGTTCTACTTTATACCGCCATCCCGATGATAAATTATTATTGAAATTACAAACCTACGAATGGCAGGCAAACTGTTATGCGCTGGGTCTTTTACATAAAGTAAAAGTATATGAACTGGATAAATGGCTTACCGATAAATATGTAGAGGATATGCTTTACTTGACTTATTTTTATAAGACAGGTAAAAAATTAAAACGCATTACAAAGATTGCAAAAGAATATCCTTTTAACAGGGAACTAAAACCCAAGCGCATTCCGGCATTTACACCAACTGCAGCTCATAAAACACGTAACGGGCTTGTTATATCTTTTAATTAAACATAGATACTTAAATATCCGTTAAGTATCTATATATGGTTCGATACAAATTGATTGCATTGTATATTGCATTAAATAGATTGCTATGACCAAATCTGAAATCAAATTCCTTAACGGCCCACAAAATCGTTGGGCTGATTTTAAATATGCCGTAAAAATATTTTCAGAGTTTATTAAAGGCTTTCGCACTTTGCATTTTGTAGGCCCATGTGTAACCGTATTTGGTTCTGCACGATTTAAAGAAGGGCATCCCTATTATGAGCAGGCTAGGAAGATTTCGGGAGAGATTGCAAAGCTTGGCTTTACGATAATGACGGGTGGCGGCCCGGGCATTATGGAAGCAGCCAATCGTGGTGCCAAAGAAGTAGGAGGTAGAAGCGTAGGTTGCAATATTGTATTACCTGCCGAGCAAAGCCATAATGCTTATTTGGATAGATGGGTAAATATTAAATACTTTTTTGTACGCAAAACATTATTAATAAAATACTCTTATGCCTTTGTAGTAATGCCCGGCGGCTTTGGTACGATGGATGAATTTTTTGAAGCTATCACATTGATACAAACCAAAAAAATCAGCCAATTCCCTATTATAATTATGGACAGGGAATTTCATAAGCAGCTATTGGCCCATATCGAAACAATGAAAAACAACGGCACCATATCTCCTGATGATTATAAATATTTTTTATTGACAGATTCAATTCCGGATGCTGTTGAATATATACGGCAGCATAGTATTGTTGAGTTTAATTTAAAAGAAGAACAGGCCTATAAACCGAAATGGTGGTTGTTGGAAAAATAGATAACATTTATAATCCTGCATAATAATCATACCCTCTCTCATACCAAAAATCCGGCGGGCGGGTGTTGCTAAAAAAGATAGTGCCAATGCGTTTTAAGTGCTTAATGCCATATTTAACGGGGATGATTAACCGCAATGGATAACCCTGATTCATTGGCAGGGGTTGCCCATTCATTTCATAGCATAAAATAGTTTGTGGCTGCAGCATGCTTCTTGTATCAATGCCAACATAATAGCCGTTGTCAGGTGTGTGCATTCCTACATAGTCCATACGGCATTGCGTATCTAAATGATAGGCATTTATAAAATCAGCAAATTTTACGCCGCCCCAATGCGTTACCTGGCTCCAGCCTTCAATACATTTAAAATCAAAAACAACTTCTGTTTTGGGTAATTTTTTTATGTCGTCTAATGTAATAAACAAGGTGTCGCCTGCTTTGCGTACTACCTGCAATTTCCATGTAGCAGGATTGAAGCCATCACTCATGCCATCACTGCCATTTACTCTTGTAGATGCCACTACATTGGATAGCGGAAAAGCTTTGGCAAGGTTTCCGTCGTTAAAAAAAATATTGCTGAATATTTTTTCATTGGTATTTAAAACCGTTCGTATTGGTTTAGGTACACCATTATCTTCCGGTTGATGTATCAACCATTTCCAGCCTGCTGTTGCAATCGCAATCATTAAAAAGAAAAATAAAAAAGAACGGATGGTTCTTTTCCTAACTTCTTTTCCAGAAATAATTTGTTCTTTTTCGGTAGGCATCTGCAATTAGTTTACAGGTGTTAAAGTGTTGTCGGCTGTATCTTTCGTTTCAGTCTCCATAGGTGCAGGATATACTTCAAAGCCGGTAATCATTGCCTGGAAATTATTCCATCCGGCAATAATAACCTGCACAATATGTACTACAAAAAACAGGCAAAATAAAAGCGTTAAAATAAAGTGTTCAATCCTTGCCCATTCATAACCGCCAAGCATAGCACATAATCTGTGAAACTGAACAGGCTTGTAAATAGAAAGCCCGGTTATTAATGAGCCAAAGCCCATAAAAATTACACCGGTATATGCAATACGTTGTGCTGCATTGTATTTTTTTTGCGGGGGTAATCCTCTTTTAATATGCAGATCGTGCAACACTACCAGCAGGCTTTCTTTCAGTGATTTTTTATTGGGTACAATTAATCGCCATTGGCCGGAAAAAATTAAATAAAGAATATAGCACAAGCCATTAATAGCAAACAACCACATAAACATAAAATGAAAACTCATGCCTTCAGCTAACCTGAAAGGGATATGCAATGCTTTGTAAAAGGAATCTGGAAAAAAACGTAAAACTGTTTTGTCGCCCCAGCCCAATCGATACACATCATTTGCCCAATAAATCAATAGCCCACTCCATACCATTACCGATAACACCGGAAAATTTATCCAGTGAAACCAGCGTATTGCAAGCGGATGTTTCTTTACAATTTTTTTCATCGCTACACAATATAAAAAATAAAGAGCAGGAAAGCAATGGAGGAATTAAGCTTTAGAATTTTTATGTTTATAAAACAGCCATTATTTAGCCGGTATAAATTTTAGCGCTGCCGAATTCATACAATACCTCAATCCTGTAGGCTTTGGCCCATCATTAAATACATGTCCCAAATGTGCACCACAGCGGGGGCATGTTATTTTAGTACGTTCCATTCCATAACTATTGTCTGTTTGTTGCAATACAGCATTCCTGGTTATTGGTTGCCAAAAGCTTGGCCATCCCGTGCCGCTATCAAATTTTGTGTCGGAACTAAATAACTCTTTGCCACAACAAACACATACATAAATCCCTTTTTTATGGTTGTCCCAATACGCACCGGTATAGGCAGTTTCTGTTCCTTCCTGCCTTGTTACGGCATATTGTTCAGCGGTTAATTGCTTTCTCCATTCTGCATCTGTTTTGGTTACTTCGTATTTTTTTGGTTGGCTAAAGGCTGCTGTTGCAAATGATAGGATTGCAATAACTGCAAAGAATATTTTTTTCATGTTTGCGAATTTTAAATAGTACAATAATTACGCAATAAGACCTGTATTGGTTTTATTAGTTCAGTGCTTTAACAAATTATATACATCAGAAAATATACCGATTCTTTAATCAAAAACAGTTTATTAAACACCGCCAAAGCCGCACTGGTAACCAGTGGCACAGCAACGTTGGAGACAGCTTTATTTGGTGTACCGGAAGTTATCTGTTATAAAGGAAGTGCTATCTCCTATCAAATTGCAAAGCGATTAATCAAAGTAAAATACATCTGCCTTGTAAACCTTATTATGGATAAAGAAGTAGTAAAGGAACTGATACAGGATGATTTGACAGCCGAAAATATCACGAAAGAATTAAAAGAAATATTATTCAACAAAGAGCGTATTGAAAAGATGAATGCAGATTATACTGCATTAAAAAATCTTTTAAGCCAGGGGGGCA
>Ga0206858_1069_pt1 | contig 30361 bp, 19 predicted proteins | sample Alteio_BWOrgCont_46_FD_152622 | JGI IMG/M metagenome (GOLD analysis project Ga0206858, IMG submission 152622) | Enriched cells from forest soil in Barre Woods Harvard Forest LTER site, Petersham, Massachusetts, United States -... | ecosystem: Environmental > Terrestrial > Soil > Temperate forest >... | reverse complement strand
CGCGCACCCCGGTGGACACCGGCATAGGCGCTGTCGAGATCTTGCCGCCGAAAGATTCGCCGCGGACGATCGGCATCGCCGCGGCCGAAGCCGCCATGGACAAAAAGGCCTTCGACGTCGTGGTGCTGGACGTGCGCGGCATCTCCGGCCTGTGCGACGAGATGGTGGTGGCTTCGGCGCGTTCCGTGACCCATCTTTCCGCGGTCTGCGACGGGGTTGAAGTTGCCTTGCGCAAGCAGGGAGAGCGCGTTTTGCATTCCGACGGGCGCCACGCGGCCGAGCCGGACTGGATTTTGCTCGACTACGGCGACCTGATGGTCCACTTATTCCGTCCCGAGGCCAGGCTCCAGACCCGTTTGGAGGATTATTATGCCTCGGCCCGTTTGGTGGCCAAGTGGAAAAACGATTGATATTAAATCGTTTTCAGGAACGAAGCCACAACAGGTCACGAGTGGAACACGAATAAGTGGTAATTTAAAAGAAATATGTTGACGAAACTTTTTAAATCGCTATAATCACCATCTCTCGCACACAGCATCCAGGTGTGCGAGTTGCCTTGAGAGAAGCTCAGGGAGCGGCCGGAAGGCCGTTCGGTCTTTGAAAACCAGATTGGAAGACGACGAGTCCTTGTCAAATCGGGACTTGGTCGGCAGCAATGCCGGTCAAGGACCAAAGAAATATTAGAGCATTGACCAGACTTTCTTATGGAGAGTTTGATTCTGGCTCAGGACTAACGTTGGCGGCGTGCGTAATACATGCAAGTCGAACGGGACATAGCAATATGTTCAGTGGCGAACGGGTGAGTAACACGTGGATGATCTACCCTTCAGATCGGGATAACTAGCCGAAAGGTTAGCTAATACCGGGTATGACCACGGCCAGTACTACTGGCTGAGGTAAGAGCAGGGGACCGCAAGGCCTTGCGCTGAAGGATGAGTCCGCGGCTGATTAGCTAGTTGGCGGGGTAATGGCCCACCAAGGCGACGATCAGTAGCCGGCCTGAGAGGGTGACCGGCCACACTGGGACTGAGACACGGCCCAGACTCCTACGGGAGGCAGCAGTAGGGAATTTTCCACAATGGGCGAAAGCCTGATGGAGCAACGCCGCGTGAGGGATGACGCATCTCGGTGTGTAAACCTCTTTGGAGCGGGAAGAACGCCGTTTGGGTGAATAATCCAGACGGGTGACGGTACCGCTAGAACAAGACACGGCTAACTTCGTGCCAGCAGCCGCGGTAATACGAAGGTGTCGAACGTTGTCCGGAATTATTGGGCGTAAAGGGCGCGTAGGCGGCCAGGTAAGTGGGATGTGAAAGCTCTGGGCTCAACCCAGGAATTGCATTCCATACTGCTTGGCTTGAGTTCGGTAGAGGAGGGCGGAATTCTAGGTGTAGCGGTGAAATGCGTAGATATCTAGAGGAACACCCGTGGCGAAGGCGGCTCTCTGGTCCGATACTGACGCTGAGGCGCGAAAGGTAGGGGAGCAAACAGGATTAGATACCCTGGTAGTCCTACCCGTAAACCATGAGTACTAGGTGTTGGAGGTATTGACCCCTTCAGTGCCGTAGCTAACGCATTAAGTACTCCGCCTGGGAACTACGGCCGCAAGGCTGAAACTCAAAGAAATTGACGGGGGCCCGCACAAGCGGTGGAGCATGTTGTTTAATTCGATGCAACGCGAAAAACCTTACCTGGGCTTGACATGGTGTGACATCCGGATGAAAGTTCGGCTTCCCGCAAGGGACACACACACAGGTGCTGCATGGCTGTCGTCAGCTCGTGTCGTGAGATGTTGGGTTAAGTCCCGCAACGAGCGCAACCCCTATCTCTAGTTGCCATCAGGTTATGCTGGGAACTCTAGAGAAACTGCCCCGGACAACGGGGAGGAAGGCGGGGATGACGTCAAGTCCTCATGGCCCTTATGTCCAGGGCTACAAACGTGCTACAATGGCGCATACAGAGGGTTGCAAGACCGCGAGGTGGAGCTAATCCCTAAAGTGCGCCCCAGTTCGGATCGAAGGCTGCAATTCGCCTTCGTGAAGCCGGAATCGCTAGTAATCGCGGATCAGCATGCCGCGGTGAATACGTTCCCGGGCCTTGTACACACCGCCCGTCACGCCACGAAAGCTTGCTGTACCAGAAAACGGTGCGCCAACCCGCAAGGGAGGCAGCCAGCTATGGTATGGCCGGTGATTGGGGCGAAGTCGTAACAAGGTAGCCGTATCGGAAGGTGCGGCTGGATCACCTCCTTTCTAAGGAGATCCCGTCACCCCTCTACGGAGGGTGCGACCAGGAAAGGCCCTTATGGCTTTCCAGTATGGATCGACTAGGTCAGTACTCGTCCATTCCAATCTGGTTTCCAACGACCGAACAAGGTCGTATGGAGATCCGGGCCATTAGCTCAGCTGGTTAGAGCGCACGCTTGATAAGCGTGAGGTCTCAGGTTCAAGTCCTGAATGGCCCACCACTTTGCAGCGGTCACGCCGCCGTGGTGGGCTGGACTGGGAACCCGTAATACCGGCGACTGACCGCTGTTTCCCTTTGGGGATGTAGCTCAGTTGGGAGAGCACCGCCTTTGCAAGGCGGGGGTCACCGGTTCGATCCCGGTCATCTCCATATAAGAATTTTCATGGGATCCGAATTTGGGGTTCCGTGAAATAGATGAAACGCCGCCAGAATCGCGCCTCACGGCGCGGGCGGCTTCGTCGAAGCGCCTCAGGCGCTTCTAGTCTGGCAAGTCCAGACAGGCCGCCCTTAAAGAGCGGCCCGATCTTTGACAATTCAGGAACGAACGTAGGCAAGACGCTGAGGAACAAATTCCTGATCTAATTAATATTCTTTCCGAAATTGGAAAGACCTATGTTGGGAGCCGCAAGGCCTTCATCATAGGGTCAAGCTACGAAGAGCGCATCGGGGATGCCTTGGCACCAAGAGGCGAAGAAGGACGCGGCAGACTGCGATAAGCTCCGTGAAGCCGTCAACAGGCGTTGATACGGAGATCTCCGAATCGGGAAACCGGGCAGGGTAAACCCCTGTCATCCCGTCGTGAATTCATAGCGGCGGGAAGCGAACCCAGGGAAGTGAAACATCTCAGTACCTGGAGGAAAAGATATTCCGCTAGTAGTGGCGAGCGAACGCGGAAAAGCCTAAACCTACCGCATGTCAAGCCCGTGTGCGTTGTGCGGTGGGGGTTGTGGGAAGAGACTGCGTGGTTATACGGAACCGCGGAGGAGTTAACAATCAAGGTCCTAGCAGAAAGGCCTGGAAAGGCCTGCCATAGACGGTGAAAGCCCGGTATGCGAAAGGACTCTTGACTCCTTCGGACTCTCTCCCGAGTACCACGGAGCACGTGAAATTCCGTGGGAAGCAGCGGAAACCACTCCGCAAGGCTAAATACTACTTGGTGACCGATAGTGAAAAGTACCGTGAGGGAAAGGTGAAAAGTACCCCGAGAGGGGAGTGAAATAGTACCTGAAACGATGCGCTTACAAACAGTCATAGCCCTATAGCCGCAAGGTTAATGGGTGATGGCGTGCCTTTTGCAGAATGATCCGGCGAGTTACGGGATGTGGCGAGGTTAAGTTGCAAGAGCAACGGAGCCGCAGCGAAAGCGAGTCTTAAAAGGGCGATTCAGTCGCATTCCGTAGACCCGAAGCCAGGCGACCTTAGCATGGCCAGGCTGAAGTGTGGGTAACACCGCATGGAGGGCCGAACCAATGGTTGTTGCAAAAACCTTGGATGAGCTGTGTTAAGCAGTGAAAAGCTAATCGAGCTTGGTGATAGCTGGTTCTCCTCGAAATAACTTTAGGGTTAGCCTCGTGAACGTATTTCATGGCGGTAGAGCACTGTTTCGGCTAGGGGCCTTGACCGGTTACCAAACCTAGACAAACTCCGAATGCTATGAAAGTTCATCACGGGAGTTAGACGGTGGGGGATAAGCTCCATCGTCAAAAGGGTAACAGCCCAGATCCACGACTAAGGTCCTCAAATACTGGTTAAGTGACCAAGGATGTGAAGTTGCTCAGACAGCCAGGATGTTGGCTTAGAAGCAGCCATCATTTAAAGAGTGCGTAATAGCTCACTGGTCAAGCGACTTTGCGCCGAGAATAGCCGGGACTAAACCAGTTACCGAAGTCTGGAATTTCACCGCAAGGTGGAGTGGTAGGGGAGCGTTCCATAGTAGGATGAAGGGAGATCGGAAGGACTCCTGGACGAATTGGAAGTGATTATGCCGGAATAAGTAGCGTTATAGGCTGGTGAAAAACCTGCCCGCCGCAAGCCTAAGGTTTCCTTGAGCAAGGTTAATCCTCTCAGGGTTAGTCGGAACCTAAGTCAAGGCCGAAAGGCGTAGATGATGGACATGCCGCAGACATTCGGCAACTACGTGTTGTGCGTTATCAACTAAGGGGGGACGCAGGAGGACAGGGCAGCCACGCGATGGTAGTCGTGGTCCAAGCTTGTAGGGGTGCTTCGTAGGCAAATCCGCGAGGCAGTTATCTCCGAGAAGCGAGTGCGATCCGGGAAACTGGAGCAAAGTGCCTGATTCCACGCTGCCAAGAAAAACCTCGTAGTGAGTGCAACATGTATCCGTACCGCAAACCGACTCTGGTAGGCGAGGAGAGAATCCTAAGGTGATCGGGAGAATCGTCGTCAAGGAACTCGGCCAACTCACCCCGTAACTTCGGAAGAAGGGGTGCCCTTGAGTGTGTAGGGACTTGCTCCCGTAGCACACAGGGGCCGCAGTGAAGAGCAACAGGCGACTGTTTAACAAAAACACAGGTCTATGCAAACACGCAAGTGGATGTATATGGGCTGACTCCTGCCCGGTGCCGGAAGGTTAAGAGGAGAGGTCATGCGCAAGCAGAAGCTTCGAATCGAAGCCCCGGTGAACGGCGGCCGTAACTATAACGGTCCTAAGGTAGCGAAATTCCTTGTCGGGTAAATTCCGACCTGCACGAATGGAGTAACGATCTGTTGACTGTCTCGACGATAGAACCCGGCGAACTTGGAGCGTTCGTGAAGATACGAACTACCCGCATCAAGACGGAAAGACCCCGTGGAGCTTTACTGTAGTTTGACATGGTGTTCTGGGAAAGCATGTGTAGGATAGGTGGGAGCCTTTGAAGCGGCATCGCTAGGTGTCGTGGAGGCAACGTTGAAATACCACCCTTGGTTTCTTGGAATTCTAACCCGCACCCCTGAATCGGGGGCGGAGACAGTGTCTGATGGGCAGTTTGACTGGGGCGGTAGCCTCCTAAAGTGTAACGGAGGCGCCCAAAGGTACCCTCAGCGCGGTCGGCAATCGCGCAACGAGTGCAAAGGCATAAGGGTGCTTAACTGCAAGATCGACAAATCGAGCAGATGCGAAAGCAGGGCTTAGTGATCTGCCAGTGCTGTGTGGAAAGGCTGGCACTCAACGGATAAAAGCTACCCCGGGGATAACAGGCTGATCTAGTCCAAGAGTTCACATCGACGACTAGGTTTGGCACCTCGATGTCGGCTCATCACATCCTGGGGCTGAAGTCGGTCCCAAGGGTTCGGCTGTTCGCCGATTAAAGTGGTACGCGAGCTGGGTTCAAAACGTCGTGAGACAGTTTGGTCCCTATCTGATGTGGGCGCAGGAAATCTGAGGGGTTCTGTCCTTAGTACGAGAGGACCGGGATGGACGACCCCCTGGTGTCCCAGTTGTCACGCCAGTGGCACGGCTGGATAGCTATGGTCGGATCAGATAAACGCTGAATGCATCTAAGCGTGAAACTGACCCCAAGATTGGATTTCCCTTTGCCTTCGGGCAACTAAAGGCCCCTTGTAGTCTACGAGGTTGATAGGCCAGAAGTGTAAGAGCCGCGAGGCTTTCAGCTAACTGGTACTAATTGGCCGTGAGGCTTGACTCTATGATAAAGGTCTTGAATTGGACCTCAGGAGTCTTGTCTGCGAAACAAGCAATATGCAATAAACGCTAAAAACTTCTTCGTTCCTGGATTGTCATGGTGGCTTATGCCGCCGTCCTTAAGCGCCTGTTAAGACGCTAAAGCGCGGCAGCTCCCCCAAAAGGGAAGCAGGGCATGAGCCAGCAAAGTTTCTCGGTGGCCATGTCGGTGGGGCAACACCCGTTCCCATTCCGAACACGGCAGTTAAGTCCACCGGAGCCGATGGTACTGCAGTGGAAGCGCTGTGGGAGAGTAGGACGCCGCCGGGATTAAATTAAGGGCCCTAGCCGAAAGGCTGGGGCCCTTTTTTATTGCCGCGTTAGACGGGTGGGGAAGCCGGGTTTGGTTCGTTCAAACCAGGCCGCGGTTCGCCTCCTTCTTACTATTGCTTGGCTTTCTTGGCAAAGCGGAGCCGTCTGCATCCGTTCGAGGGTATGAAGGCCAGCAGGCCCAGGGCCTTGCCCCTGGAGTCCCTTTGGACCTGGAAGTAGCCGTTGCCGTCGAGTTGGGCGTAGGCGTCCACGGAAGGGACTCTATCGCTGGTGTACACCAGCTTATCCGGGGCCAGCCAGCGCAAGGGAATATCCGGATAGGCGTCGGGGTATGCGTCCCGGTAAAAAAGCTTCGCGCCGACGACCCTCAGATCGAAGCGTTTCCCGGTCGAGGCGTTGTGGTAGTGCCCGCGCAGGGAAGCCAGGCCGGGGATCTTCGCGGAGGTCTTTCCAAGTCGGGACAGAATCCCCAGCAGCTTGGAGCCTCCGTAGTGCCGCAATTGCCAGGTTCCGGATGCGTCGGGTTCCAGACGGACGGACCACCAGGTCCCGTAGTGGGGATCCGACAAGCGCCCCGCGGTGGTCCTGACCAAGCGCACGGGGAAGCCGCGGTTGAGGAGCAAGCCCTTACGTTTGGACTTCAGTTCCCAAAGGTCTGCGGAGTGGACGCCTTGGTAAAGTCCCGGGGTGCTCTTGAGTGCGGGAGACGCGGGGCCGGGTATGAATTTGGTTTTATGGGCCGGCACGGCCTTGGCCTGGCTTTTCGTGCTTTTGAGAACGAAATCCAACACGGTCGAGGCGCTCAGCCCTGGATCGCTTTCCCGGTTGCGCAGGAGGACCACGGACAGTTCCTGGCGGGGGAACCAGTAAAATGCCGAGCTGAATCCCGGAATTCCGCCGTTATGGCAGGCCAGGAGACGGCCATAACTGGGATCCAAGAACAGGCCCGCGGCATAAGGCGCATCCAGACTGGGGAGCAAAATTTTCCCCGGCCGCAATTGGGCCCGGTAAAGGGCGGGGCTGCCCAAGCTTTGTTCGTCCAGGCTCTTGGCCCAGCGTCCAAGATCCTCGATGCAAGTCCACAGGCCGCCCGGCCCCGGGGTGCAGACAAACCGTGGGGACGGCTCCCAGCGGCCCTTGCGCAGCCTGTGTCCCTCGCTGTGATCCGGCATCCGGGCCTCCCCGGGCCCCACAAAGCGGGTTCGGGTCATGTTCAAGGGCCGGAAGATCTTGGTTTCGGCGAATTCGGCCAGGCTTAGGCCGCTGCGGCGGCGGATGATTTCCGCAAGCAGGACGTAGCCGTCGTTGCAGTATTGGTGCTCCTGCCCTGCTGGAAAGTTACGGTCTTTCTGCTTGCTGCCGAGAGCCAGGTATCCGGGGCTTCCGGGTTCCCAGGCGCGGGCCAGGGTATCGAGCCAACGCAGATCTAACAAACCCAGCAGACCGCTGCTATGGTGCACAAGGTGGCGGATTTTGATGCCGCTGAACGTATGGTCGAATTCCGGCAGGTGCTTGCGGAAATCGTCCTCCATGGACAGGCGCCCACGTTCCTGGAGTAGCAGGATGCAGAAAGCGGTGAATTGTTTTGAAACCGAGGCGATATCGAAGACGGTCCGGGGGCCGATGCGGTCCTTATGCCCCAGGCGTTTCGATCCGTATCCGCGCATATAAAGCGCTCTGCCGTGCCTGAATACGCCAAAGGCCCCTCCGGGTTCATCCGGGGGGTGGGCTTTTTCAAAGGCGGCGTCCAGATCTCCCCAATTTTTCATGGATGCGTCCTTTTCCCTATCCTGCCTAACGGATCACCGCGAATTTTAGCATCAGGACTTGGGAGCCGCCGGCCGCATAGTCCACGGTCACGCGGGCCAGGTAAACACCCGAAGCCAGGCCTTGGGTGGATAGCCGGTGCGGGCCGCCGCCCACGATGTCCAGCCTGGCGACCTCCTGGCCGGCAAGGTTGTAGACCTGCCACCGGGTCCTGGAGGGCTGGGCGCCGAAGTATAAGGTCACCGGCTGGCCGTTTAGGACCGGGTCAGGAGCCAACACCACGCGTCCCTGGCCGCTCTTCAGATAGGCCGGCGCCTGCGTGGGGCTCCGGTTCGGGCTCGGCGTAAAGCTGGCGGTGCTGCTAGGACTCACCGTGCTGCTTGGGCTTGCGCTGGCGGTGGGGCTGGCCGTCGGACTTGCGCTGGAGGTGGCGGTGACGGTCGGGCTGGGGCTGGCGCTCGGAGTCCCGGTCGGGCTGTCGCTGAAGGTGCGGGTGATGGTCGGGCTATGGCTGAACGTGGCCGTTTTGGTCGGGGAGGCGCTGAAGCTGGGCGTTATGGTGGGGCTGGCGCTGAAGGTGGGCGTGATGCTCGGGCTGACGCTGGACGTGTAGGTCGGGGTCACGGTGCGGCTGAGGACGATCCCCACGAGGTCCTGGATCAAGGCCGGCCCCTTGGGGCTACCCCAGCCCGTGGTGAGGTCGTAGCCGGAGACGGCGTGGTAATAGACAGGGTCGCAGGACTGCGAGGAAGTGCTCACCAATCCGTTGTTGCTGTTGTCCGCGATGTCATGGAAGTCGCTGGAGTAGTCCCCGCCTTGGCCCAGGGAATAGAGGGCGGGATTCGCGAAGCCAAGCACCCTGCCGTCGTCCAGGCTCGCCTGTTCATTCGCCAAAGAGATGAAGGCGGTCCACAGCGGGCTCGCGCCGCTGGTGCCGTCAAAGGGCTCCTCCTGCTGGCCGGCGCTTTCGCCTTGGCTGAAGACGGCCGGACATTTGTCGCAATACACCACCCAGAAATTCTCCGCCAGGGCCGACACGTCCGGCACATTGCGGTAGGTCGTCGAACCCCCGTTGTGGGCCATGGAAACTCCGGACTGGTAGCCGGGGATGTCCAGGATGCTGGAAGTGTCGGAATTTGTGCTGCAGAAGCCGCCCCCGCTGGCCCCGCCAAAGCCCCCGCTGTTGCAGGTGCCGTCGAAGTCGTTCCAGGTGCTTTCGGAAGTGTAGGTGATGTACGCCGGGCTGCCGGACGGTCCGTTCGTGGTCAGGTTGGTGCCGCCCACTTCCGTGATGTACGGGCTCAGGCTGTCCGGATATCCCACCGGGCCGGCCGCGGCGAAGTCGGTGTTGTCGACCGAGTAGGCGCCGCTGTCGCCGGAAGCGTTGAAAAAGCCCTGGCCTTGGGCCGCCAGCTCGGCGAGGAGGCTCGCGGCGTTGGAGCCCATGCCGCTCAAATCGCCGCCGCCCCAGGAGCAGCTGATCTGGGCGCAGACGGGGTCATCCGCGATGGCCGCCAGGACGACGCTCATCGTATCCGTGTCATAGGCTTCATAGACGACGATCGTGGCTTTGGGGGCCATGGACAGGGCCAGTTCGATATCCAGGGACACCTCGGCGCAGTCGCCTTCCGGTCCTCCAGTGTCGCTGTCCTGGTTGTCCAGGGGATTGCCGTTGTAGCCGTCGGTCGAGACGATCGTGACCGTGGAGTTTGTCGCCAGGGGCGGGTTGGAGCTGGTCTCGTAGGTGGTGATGTCCTGGGAGTAAAAGCCCCCGAATTCCACCAAGCCTATGCTCTGGCCCGTCCCTTGCAAGGAGACGCCGGGCACGTAGGCGTCCCGGAAGTCATCGCCCTGGTAGGCCGCGGGCCAGCCGTTGACATTGCCACCGGTGCCTTCTAGGGGCCTCGTGCTCGCGCCATGGGGGGCCTGCTGCGACGGCCCGCGGGGATGGGGCCTGGCGCGGCTATGCCATCGGGAATAGTTGTCCAGGCCGCTCACGCTTAAGCCCCGCAGGTCCAGGTCCACGGTGGGTTCATGGTCCGGGGCATAGAACTGGGTGCCGTCAGCCCTGCGGCGCCGTCCCAAGCTCACATGAAAAACCCGTTCAATCCTGTCCGCCTTTCCTCGGACCTGCAGAAGCAGGCGGCTGGTGTGGGTCGCGCTGATGCTCAGGCCCTGGGCCCGGGCGAAATCGATCAGCGCCTGGTAATCCGCGCGGCTGGGGCCGAAACGGTCGGCGAAGTCCCTTGGACTCAGGAAGCGGCGGTAATTCGGGGAACGCGGGTCATAGAGCGTGGCGATGAAAGCGTCCAGGCCCGCCGGGTCAGGCAGTGGCAACCCAAGGGACAGGGACAGGGAAGCGGAGGGATCCAGGTCACCGATACGGGGGGCGGCCGTGAATTCAGGTCTAAGGCAGCCTGTGAGCGTCTGCCTGGCCTGTAGGGACACTGCGCAGGCCAGGGCAAGGCCGCCGGCCAAACTGAGCTTCCGAACTAGGGACTGGGACAATGTATGGGCTTTCATGGTCTGCGGACTTAGGGACAGGGAGGCTCGCCAAACGTCATCTTAGCATGCGGTCCTGCGCACGAATATGGCCATAGGCGGGCCCGCTGGGGTGCTTCTTTCTTGACCGCGTTTTAGTGGAGGCCTAAACTGTGTCTTGTAAGCCTGACAAAGCATGGCACCTGCCACCTTTGTCGGGCTTTTTTTATGGTCAGGTGCCCTCTCGGGGGTACCCATGGAAGCGGCAAGAAAGTATAAACGCGGGGCCGCAAGACCCTTAAACGCCCTACGGCACGGGATACATCTGCTCGCCGACGCGCGAAGCAAGATCATCGAGGCCCGGTCCAGGGCCGCCCTCAATATTCACGCCACCCTTCTGGGCTTGTATTGGGACCTGGGACAAGGCATCCGTAAGGCCGCCTCCACGGAAAAAAAGGAGCTGCGCGCGGATCGGGTGGGCTCCCTGATCGCCACCCTGGCGCGGGCCCTGACCCGGCTTTATGGCCGGGCGTATTCCGAGGAGGACCTCCGCCGCATGCTGCGCTTCGCGGAATGTTTCCCCAGCCCCCAGAGCCGCGATAGCCTGGCCGGATTGCGTTGGAGCCACGTCGTCCCGCTTTTGGCCCTGACCGACGCCCGCGAACGGACTTATTACGTCACGGAATGCAGGAAGCACGCGTGGAGCCCCGCGCGCTTGCGCGAACAAATCCGGGCCATGGCCCATGCGCATCCCGAATGGTCCCGTGAGCCGGCGCGGTCGGCCGCGGGCAAGGCCTTGCCCGTGACGGGTGAAACAGCCATGGACAGCCTCCTGGACCCGGATTTCATGGATTTCGTGGGCCATGCCGGCGGCCATCCCGGCGACCAACGCGGCGCGCTCATCCAGGCGATGGAAGAGCATATTCTTGGCCTCGACGCCGGCTATTGTTTGGTGGAGCGCCGGAAGCGCTTCCAGGTCGGCCCGGACGATTTTTACCTGGATTTGGTCCTCTATAACCGCCGCCTCAGGTGCCTCTTCGCCTTGGTCTTTGATTTCAGTCCCCGCCCCGCTGGAGGCAAGGAGCCCAAGGACCTCATGGACTTCTACCTGACCTGGCTGAACCTCCACGAACGCCAGCCCGGCGAAAACCCGCCTGTGGGCATTGTCATGGACGCGAACGCCCCAGGCGACCGCCTCGGCCTCCGCCACCTGGAAAGCGAAAGCGCCCGCGTGGCCTGGTACCAGACCGCGCTTCCGCCCAGGACGGTCTTGCACCAATTCTTCCTGCAGACCGTACGCGCAACGCGCGACGGCGGCGAAATTACCGCAGGTCATTAAAAATTAAATTCGATCACAGACCCAGGTTGACGAACGGACACACTGTGTCCTATTCTAGGGCTTGAGAATGACGGCACCACCAGGAGATAACCTGGAATATGGAGAAGGCTCGGCGGCTGACGAGGGTGAGCGACGATTTCCGGGTGCGCTGGCCGCCTTCAAAGCGGCTTATGCGGGGGATCCCCACCAAGGCAGGGAATTGGGGAACGGGATTTTCTCTTACGAACTGGGCTCGCCAGCAGTGACCGTGTTTTACGCCCGCGAGAACAATAAAGTCGCGATTCTCTCGGTCAAGAAAGCCGGGGCTACACTGCCTAAGGAACAGTTGGAGTATCTGGGGGTTCTTGCTGCGATGCTGCGAAAGAGGGGGCCCAAATGAGCGGGACGCGTTTTTCAAAAGTCGAATTGAAGAACATGGCGCGGGATTTGGTCGCGTTGGAAAGGGAAGCCAAAGGCGCGCATACCGGACGCTTTAAGTGGGAGCATTATCCTATACCGGCGAAGCCGACTGAGGTCCGGGAGACCCGCCGGTCTTTGGGTTACTCGCGCAAGGATTTTGCGGTCGTGGTGGGCGTAAGTCCGATCACGGTGAAGGCATGGGAGATAGGTCAGCGGACGCCGGACGGTCCGGCGACCAAACTTCTGCGTGCCATGAGGGTGCGGCCTGCGCTTGCGGCATTGTTTGGAAAAATTTGATTTGTTTTTGGATGTTCTTTTAAGTTTCCGATTCTTTGGGCAGCTCCACCCTCTGCACCACCGGCGAGACTTGGGCCAACCGGAACGCGAAGACCTGCGGCACTTCGAGGTCTGTTTGTTCGCCCAGGCCGAGTTGCGCCAGGACTTTTTCGGAGAAACCCGGCATGAAAGGATGGCTCAGCTTCGCGATCCCCAGGGCGAGCCATAGCGCGTTCACCAATATTTTTTCCCCGGCAGCCCGGTCTTCTTTGACGGCCTTCCAAGGCGCCTGGGTGTCGACATAGCGGTTCCCGGTCTCGGAGAGCCGCACGACAGCCCTCAGCGCCTCCCGGAACTCCCCGGCCTGGATGTCGCGGGCCACCGCGGAGAAGCACGCTTCGGCTTCTGCGCGCAGCGCGGGATCTATGTCCGCCGCCCCCGCCTGGGCCCCTATCCCTTCGGGCCAGTGCTTAAGCGCGAAAGACAGGGTCCGGTTCACGAAATTCCCCATCTTGCCGATCAGCTCGGAGTTGACCTTGACCTGGAAGTCCTCCCAGGTGAAGTCCGCGTCGGAATTTTCAGGGGCGTTGGCGACCAGGTAATAGCGCACGGCGTCGACACCGTAGCGGTCCACGATGTCGTCCGCTTTGATGACCAGGCCGCGGCTTTTCGAGAACTGCTTCTGGCCGAAGGTCAGGTATTCCGAGGAATAAAGCCGGTCGGGCAGATGGTAGCCCAGGCCCATCAGGATCCCGGGCCAGATGATGGCGTGGAAGGGGATGTTGTCCTTGCCGTGGATGTAATAATGCCGGGCTGAGGGGTTCTGCCAGAAGGCCCTCCAGGCGTCCGGGTCGCCGTGGGCCTTGGACCACTCAACGCTGGCGGAAAGATAGCCGGTGACGGCTTCGAACCAGACGTAGATGCTTTTGCCTTCATAGCCGGCCAGGGGCAGGGGTATGCCCCAGGTGGTGTCGCGGGTGATGGCGCGGTCCCTGAGGCCCTCGGACACGATGTTCTTCACGTAGGTCGTGGCGTTGCGCCGCCAGCCGACGGTTGAATCCAGCCACGTGAAGAGGCGCTCCTGCAGCTTAGACAAGAGCAGGAAGAAATGCTCCGAGTCCCGCCATTGGGGGGGCGTGCCACAGAGCTTGCAGCGCGGGGAAATCAGTTCCGAGGCTTCCAGTATTTTTCCGCAGGCGTCGCACTGGTCCCCGCGGGCCCCGTCGGTGTGGCAATTGGGGCAGATGCCCTCCACATAGCGGTCCGGAAGGAAGCGCCTATCTTTTTCGCAATAGGCCAGCTGCTGCGTTTTCTTGCCGATCAGGCCGTCGTCCAGGAGCTTGGTGAAGGCCTGCTGGACCACTTCGCGGTGGTTCGCGGTGGTGGTCTGGGTGTAGACGTCGTAGGAGAAGCGCAGGCGGGTGAGCAGGGTTTCGCGGAATTCCTTGTGGTAGCGGTCGGCGATCTCCTGGGGGGGGCAATTCAGGCGCTCCGCCTCAAGGGCGATGGGGGTCCCATGGCAGTCGCTGCCCGAGACATAGAGGACCCGGTCCTGCCTGAGGCGGTGGAAACGGGCCAGGATGTCGCCGCCGATCAGGGCCGCGATATGGCCGAGGTGCAATGAGCCGTTGGCGTAGGGCCAGGCTCCGCCGATCAAAATGTCGCGTTTCGCTTCGCTCATCGCCGCCTTTATAGATCTTGCTTCCATGGGAATGGTCGACCAATATAGGTAAAGGCCCCCTCTTTGAACAGGGCTTTCTCCTCACGGACGACGCATGCCTCCCAGCGCCCCCAAGGACAAATGTTACGTCATTCCGCCTGGCCCCGCGATCTCCCCCGAACTCCGGCGCGCCTATCTTGAGACCGACTACCGGGTGGGCCAGGGCGGCCAAAGTTTTGTCCTGCGCATCGGGGAGGCGTCTCCGCGCCTCGCGCGCCTGCTGGCTGAACGCGGCCTTGACTCGGCCGTGGGGATCACGGCCCACAACCCGCGCAGCCGCATCCTGGGCAGGGACATCAACGAAACGGCCCATCAAAAACTGGTGCAAAGGTTGGCCGCGGCGGCGCAGCGTCCGCCGCTCGAAGGCATGAACGAGGGCCGGGGAGGGCTCTGGCCGCCCGAGAAAAGCCTTTTGGTGCCGGGCATGAGCCTGCTTGAGGGGCTCGCGCTGGCCCGCGAATTCGACCAGAACGCCATCATTTACGCCGAGCGCGACGCGGTTCCGCGCCTGGCTTTTTGCCGACGGGATTGATCTTTGGCGGCGCTGAAGCGCTTTGACTTCTTGCTTCAAGTCCGGAAATCCATCAAAATAAGGCGTTTTCGTTACCCAACCAGGAGCGGGCATGTCGGGTCATTCCAAGTGGGCCACCACTAAACGCAAGAAGGCCGTCATCGACGGCAAGCGGGGCAAGATCTTCACCAAGATCACGCGCGAAATCATCGTCGCGGCGCGCTCAGGAGGGGGCGATGTCAACGCCAACTCCAAGCTGCGCCTGGCCGTGGACAAGGCCAAAGCCAACAATATGCCGGCGGAGAACTGGCAGCGCGCCATCAAGAAGGGAACCGGAGACCTGGAGGGGGTCAATTACGAGTCCCTGACCTACGAGGGTTACGGACCGTCCGGGGTGGCCGTGGTGGTGGACGTGCTGACGGACAACAAGAACCGTTCAGCCAGCGAGATCCGCAGCATCTTCACGAAAAACAGCGGCAACATGGGCGAGCCGGGTTCGGTGGGTTGGATGTTCAAGCGCAAAGGCCTCATCGTGGTGCCCAAGGGCTCTTTGGCCGAGGACCAGGTCATGGAATGGTCCCTCGACGCCGGGGCCGAGGACATGACCTCGGGCGAGGAGACCTACGACGTGGTCACGGCCGCCGAGGACTTCGACAAGGTGAAGCAGGCCCTGGAGGCGAGGGGCATCAAGGCGGCCAGCGCCGAGGTGACCCAGATCCCGGCGAATTACGTCAAGCTCGAGGGTGAGGACGCCGGCAGGATGTTGAGGCTGATGGACGCCCTTGAGGACAACGACGACGTGCAGAACGTGTACGCCAATTTCGACATCCCCCAGGACGTCATGGACTCGATGGAATGAGCATGGATCGCTTGGGCCGATTGCGTCCCCGCGTGGCCGGTTTTTTTGCCTTTCGGGAAATGTCCGGCCGGCGGGCCCTGCTTCGCGCCGCCGCGGCATCCTTCGCCGGCCTCGGCTGGAAGGTCGTGGCCGTCCCGGCCTTGAAGAAAGCCCTGGGACCCAAGGTGCCCACCGTCGGGGACCGCACCCTCGCCCAGCGCTGCTCCCTGCTGGTCTCCCTGGGCGGGGACGGCACCCTGCTGGGGGCCGCGGCCCTTGCCGCTCCCCTGGGGCGGCCGGTGCTGGGGCTGAACCTGGGAGGCCTGGGCTTCATCACGGCCTTTGGCCCGGCCGATTTGGACGGCAAGCTGCACGCCCTGCTGGGCGGCCCATGCCGCATCGAAGAGCGGCGCATGGTGCGCGCCGAAGTCCGCCGGCGGGGCAAGGTCGTCGCCGTGCTCGACGCGCTCAACGAACTGGTGCTGGGCCGCCCGGAAGTCGGGCGCCTCGCGCGCATGCAAGCCAGCGTGGACGGCCATTTTCTCGCGGGCTTCCGCGCGGACGGCCTCATTTTTTCGACCCCCACAGGCTCCACCGGATACAACCTGTCCGCGGGCGGCCCCCTGGTGGACCCCGCCTCCCCGGTCCTGCTGCTTTCCCTGATTTCCCCCCACACGCTGAGCCACCGGCCCCTGGTCCTGCCCGACAAGCGCGTGCTGGAGCTGACCCTGCATGGCGCCATGGAACTGGCCGCCGACGGGCGCCCCGGGCTCGTGCTCAAAAGCGGCGACGCGCTGCGGCTCCTCCGTTCCCCGCTTTCGGTGAAACTGGTGCTCACCCCGGACCATGACCCGTGGGCCGTGCTGAGGGACAAGCTGGGCTGGCAGGGCGCGGTCGGCTGGCCGGGAGACCGGCGTGCTTGAGCGCCTGGAGGTCCGCGATCTGGCCCTGATCGACACGCTCGTGCTTGAGCCCGGGCCCGGGCTCAATCTGGTGACCGGCGAAACCGGATCGGGCAAAACCCTCCTGCTCGACGCCCTCGGCTTCGCGGTGGGCGGCCGGGCCAGCGCGGACCTGGTGCGGGCCCAGGCCGACAGCGTGCAGGTTTCGGCCCTGTTCGCCCCGCCTGAAACCTGGGCGCGCCGCTGGCGGGACTGGTTCGAAAAAAAGGGCCTGCCTTGGGAGGACGGCCAGATCCTGCTCAAGCGTGAACTGCAGCGCTCAGGCAAGGGCCGCGCCTGGATCAACGGGGAAGCGGCGCCGGTGGGCCTGCTCGCGGAGCTCGGCCAGGCCCTGGTCGATTTCCACGGCCAGCATGACCACCAGTCCCTGCTGCGCGTCCCGGAACACCGCGGGACCTTGGACCGCTTTGGCGCCCATGACGAAGCCCTGGAGCGGGTGGAGGCGGCCTTTGACGCGGTCCAGGCCGCGCGCGAGGCCCTGGAGGGCCCCGGCGGCGACCCGCTCGCCCGGACCAGGCATTTGGAATTCCTGGATTTCCAGGCGCGCGAACTCGAGGAATTGCACCCCAAGGACGAAGAGTGGGACTCGCTGCGCGCCACGGCGGCCTTGCAGGCCGGGGCTGGAAAGCGCGCCGAGGCCCTGGGCGCGGCGGACGCCGGCATCCAGGGGGATGAGCAAGGGGCCTTGGGAGGCGTCCAGCAGGCCCTGGCGGCCTTGCGCAGGCTTCCGGAATCCGATCCGGGTCGGCAGGCCCTGGAAGGGCGTTTGGAGCAGGTTTTTCTGGAACTGCGCGACGTGGGCGACGGGGTGCGGGCGGCGCTGGATTCGGTGGAGCTGGACCCCGCGGTCCTCGAACGCCTGCAGGGGCGCTTGCATCAATGGGAGAAGCTGGCCCATAAGCACCAGTCCCCGCCGCAGGACCTTCCGGGGGTCTGGGAGCGCGTGAGCGCCGAACGCGACCGACTTCGCGACCTGGCGCAAAACGAGGAAAGCTTGCGGCTGGCGCTGTCCGCCGCGCAGGCCGCTTACTCCCGGGCCGCCTTGGACCTGAGTGTGGCCCGCGAAAAAGCGGCCGCCCGGCTCATCAAGGTCTTGACCAAGGAATTGCAGCATCTGGTCGGGGCCAGCGCGCTGTTCACCGTGCGCCTGAAGCGCCGCGAGGACGCTTCAGGGCCTTTCCTTGTCGACGGCAAGCCTTGCCGCGGGGACCGCGGCGGTATCGACGACGTGGAGTTCCTGTTCGCGCCCAATCCCGGGGAGCAGCCCAAGCCCCTGGCCAAGATCGCCAGCGGCGGGGAGCTCTCACGGGTGGCCCTGGCCCTGAAGACCGTGTTTTCGAGGCAGGAAGGCGCCCCCTGCCTGGTCTTCGACGAGATCGACGCCGGCATCAGCGGACGGGTGGCGGCATTGGTGGGGGACAGGATCGCGGCGCTGGCCCTGCGCCACCAGGTCTTTTGCATCACGCACCTTCCCCAGATCGCCAGCCTTCCGGCGCGCCACTTCAAGGTGAGCAAGCGCAGCGCCCAGGGCCGGACCATGACCGGGGTGGAGTCCCTGGATTCCGCGGGCCGGGAGGCGGAAGTGGCGTCATTGTTGGGGGGGGGGAGGCCGCCGGAGCCAGCGCGCTGGCCCACGCCCGGGAGCTGCTGGCCCGGGTCCCTGAAAAAGCGGCGTGAAGCAGGACTTCAGTTCCGCCTTGCGCCTGAGGCAGCTGGTCCTGGTGGCGCTGGAAGCCCTCCTGTTTGCCAACGAATTCGTGTGCGTCATTCTGTTCTTCGGGACCGCGGCGCTGGCGCCGAGCCATTGGGACTTAGGACTGGGTTGGGCCGTGGCGCCTTCCGCCGCCCTCATGGTCCTCAACAGTTGGGCCCTGCTGTGGTCGGCCAAGACCGGCTACTTTGTTTGGCTCTTCGGCCGTTGGCCGCGGGAGGGGGTCCCGTCCGGGCTCAGCCAGGCGGAGGAACATTCCCTGCTGGCGGCGGGTCTCGCCTTTGACCATGGCCGATTCGACAAGGTTCCCGGCCTGCTGGCGCGCGTGCCTTCGGAACGATGGCTCGCCGGGCACTGGCTTGGATTGGGCAGATCCCTGGCCCTCGCGGGCCGCATGGACGATGCCTGCCCGGCCCTTGAACAGGGAGGCGCGGGCCCAAAAGTATTGCGCCTGTTTCGGCCGCGTCGGCGGCTGGGCATGGACCAGGGCCCCTATTTTGACGCGGGCATGCCCGCCCGGCTGCGGCATATCCCCGGGCTGGCCGCCCTGGCCCTTGGGCTCATGCTGGGCTCGGGGACCCTGGCGGCGGCCCTCTACGGGACCTTGACGCGCGTCGGCCCCCTGGCGCCCTCATTCGACGAGACCGCGTTCCGGATGCAGGTGCGGGGCCGCTTCACGGTGTATTACCATGACCCCGTTTTCAGGGACGACGCATCAGCGCTTGCCGAAGCCGCGCTGGACCATGATCTGGCCTTTCTTGGCATGCCCGCGGACACCTTCGGCCCCGGGGCGGTGCATTTGTACCTCTGCGATTCGCAGCAGGAATACCGACGGCGGGCGCCGACCCACCCGTCCTGGGAGGCCGCCTGCGCCGACCCGGCGGAGACTTCCGTCTACATCTACCGGTTCCCGGACCAGAAGCGTATTTTCTATGAAATTGTCATGGCCCATGAGATCGGCCATCTGTGCTACTACCGGATGGCCGGTTCAAGCCCCGATGACTGGCTCAACGAAGGCCTGGCCGATTACCTGGGCTACGATTTCGGCCTGAAGAGGGCCGGCATCGCCCGGCAGGCATGGCTGCAAGACAATTACTTCGCAAGTTTGAGATCGACGGCGCTGCCCTTTGACGTTTTTTTCAGGACAGACCCGCACTTCCTGCCCGATGCCGAGGTGGGCACCTTCTACCAACAGGGTTTTTCCGTGGTTTATCTGCTCATCGAGGACTACGGCCGCGGGCCCTTCCTTAAGTTTCTGCGCGCCTATGCCGGCCACAAGGACATCAACGCCGCGTTGGCCGGCGCCTTTCCCACCATCCCGAACATCGGCGCATTGGCCGCGGTGTGGACCTTGTTCTATCCCCGGCAGACGGCCGCTCCGGCGGCCCTGGCCTCCGCGACCCCGCAGATCTGACGCGTCCAACGCGGGCGGGATGCCGGAGGAGGCACATTTATTCGGATTTCGGCTGACTATTGAAGCGGAACAGCATAGAATCCCCGGAAATAGGCTGGGCCCAGGCGGGCCCTCCGGGCCCCATCCAGGGGTCGTCTTCCGGTGTTCCCGCAGGGAGGTTTTTCCATGAAGAAGTTCGCCATCGCACTGTTTCTGGGTCTGTTCGCCGTGGTCGCCGCGCCGTTGATGGCTGATCCGGCTGTGGTGGTTGTGACCCACCCGATGCACCGCCATCACCACCGCCGCATCTTCATCCGTCACCGCCACCACCACGTTGACCACGCCGTCGTCGTCGTCCATCCCTAAAGGTTTTAGGGCCTTTTTCCGGCCCTCTTGAAACGCGAAGAGGCCGCGCCCGTTCCCGGGGCGCGGCTTTTTTGCGCCTGAGGCTTGACTTAGTTAAACAAGATGTTTTATTATACGTAATGTTTAAGAGGCGGATGAAGGCGTGAAACACCCTCATTCTCCGGCTGGGCCAGACAAAAACGGCCCGGTCCGGCATCTATCGTGAAGCCATGCTGATTGGGCGCCCTTGAAGGAGCATTATGCCTGAGATCGTTTCCATACGCGCCGTGCGCAAGGACTACCACCTCGATGAGGTGGTGGTGCCGGCCCTGAGGGGCGTGGACCTGTCCGTGCAGGCCGGGGAGTTCATCTCCATCGCCGGCCCCTCCGGCAGCGGCAAAACGACCCTGCTCAACCTCATCGGCTGCGTCGACGTGGCCACCTCGGGCACGGTCATGATCGCCGGCCATGACACCGCCGCCTTGAGCGACCGCGCCTTGACCCGCCTGCGCCTCAACACCCTGGGCTTCATCTTCCAAAGCTTCAACCTGGTGCCCGTGCTGAGCGTGTTCCAGAACGTCGAATTCCCCCTGCTCCTGCAGGCCAAGTACACCCAGGCCGAGCGCAGCGCCCGCGTGGACGCCCTGCTGGCCAAGGTCGGTTTGGACAAGCATTCCTTGCACCGGCCCAGCGAACTCTCCGGCGGGCAGCGCCAGCGGGTGGCCATAGCCCGGGCCCTAGTGACCCGGCCGCAGATCGTGCTGGCCGACGAGCCCACCGCCAACCTGGATTCCGTCACCGGGGACACCATCCTCAACCTGATGAAGCAGATGAACACGGAGGAGAAGACGACCTTCATCTTCTCGACCCATGACGCCAAGGTGATGTCCCACGCCGACAGGGTCATACGCCTGGCCGACGGGCTGATATCGGACCCCGCCGCCGGCCTGGTGGGAGCCCGCCCGTGAACGGTTTCCGTTTATTGATACGGATCGCGTTCCGCAACCTTTCCGCCAGCTTCCTCAACATCGTCATCGGCCTGATCATTTTCGCCGGGACGCTGTTCTTCGTGGTGGGCGGCTCCATGATCGCCAGCATCGACCAGTCCATGAGCCGCAGCATCATCGGCAGCATGGCCGGCAACGCCCAGGTCTACAGCGCGGCTTCGGCCGACGCGCCCGCGCTCTTCGACAACTGGAACCTGCCGGACCTGGCCCCCATCCCCGACTTTTCCAAGGTCAAGGCGGCCCTGCTCACGGACCCGGACATAGCATCCGTGGTGCCCATGGGCGTGGGCGTCGCCACCGTGGCCAGCGGCAACACCGCCGACCAGGCCCTGGAGCGCCTGCGCAAGGCCTATAGCTCCCGGCCCCGGGCCCCCAAGGCCGAGATCGCAAGCCTGAAGGCCCATGTCCGCCAGATCGTGACGGTCATCCAGGGGGACTACGCCAAGCTTTCGGTGGTGGCCGATGCGGGCGCGGTGGACGCCCAGTCCTTGAAGGACCTGCACCGGGCGGCTTCGGACGCGTTTTGGGCCGGGTTCGACGCCGACCCCTTCGGGCATCTGGAATTCCTCGAGAACCGCATCGCGTCGCTCATCCCGGACGCGGACATGATCTATCTGCACTACGCCGGCACCGATCTGGAGAGCTTCAGCCGTTCCTTCGACCGGATGCAGATCGTCGACGGCACGGCCGTGCCCACGGGCCGGCGGGGCATGCTGCTGTCGAAGTTCGTCTACGAATCCCAGTTCAAATTGAAGACCGCCCACCGCCTTGACGACATCCACGACGCCCTCACGATCCAGGGCCGCCATATCGCCGGCGACCCTGAACTGCAGGACTGGGTCAAACAGAACCGCCTTGAGACCCGCGCGATACTCCTTCAGTTCGACCCGATTTCCGCGCGCAAGGCGGCGGACATCCTGCGTGCCGCCACGGGCTCCCGTGCGACGGATCTTCCCACGCTCCTGTCGCAATTCTTCGACACCGACGACGCCAATTTCGCGGCCCGCTACAAGGTCTTCTACGGGCAGCTGGCGCCCCTGCTGGAGCTTTACCGGCTCAAGCCCGGGGAAACGCTCACCATCGAGGCCTACACCAAGTCCGGTTTCCAGGAGGAGGTCAACGTCAAGGTCTACGGGACCTTCGAGTTCAAGGGCCTGGAGAAGTCCGACCTGGCCGGCGCGCTGAGCCTCATGGATTTGATGAGCTTCCGCGACCTCTACGGCTATGTCACCCCGGAGAAAATGGCCGAAACCAAGCGCATTGAGGCCGAGGCGGGGGCGGCGGCGCCCCCCAGGGCCGACGCCGAGGCGGCCCTCTTCGGGGGCGGCTCCGAAGTCGCGGTGGCGACGCCGGTGCCGATCGACGACAAGGCCGAGTTGAGCGGCCTCGTGGGCAGGGCCGAAAGCCGCGCCGCGGACGACAGGGTCTATTCCCCGGCCGAGATCGACAAGGGGGTGGTGCTCGAGGCCGCCGTGGTCCTGAAGGACCCGGCCCGCCTTCCGCAGGCCATGAAGGACATACGCGCCATCTCCGACGGGCGCAAGCTGGGCTTGAAGGTGGTGGACTGGCAGAAGGCCGCCGGCAACATCGGGCAGTTCGTGCTGGTCGCCAACCTCATCCTCTTCGTCGCCACGGCCATCATCTTCGTGGTGGCCCTGGTCATCATCAACAACGCCGTGGTGATGGCGACATTACAGAGAGTGCGGGAGATCGGCACCCTGCGCGCCATCGGCGCCCAAAAGGGCTTTGTGCTGGCCATGGTGCTCACGGAGACCGTGGTCCTGGGGCTGGTCTTCGGCGCGGCGGGGGCCCTGGCCGGGGCCGGCCTCGTGGGCCTGGCCCACCATGTCGGCATCCCCGCTTCCAACACCTACCTGTACTTCTTCTTCTCCGGGCCCAGGCTCTACCCGGAACTTTCCGTGGGCAGCCTGGTGGGGGCCTTCTTCGTGGTCCTCATCGTGACCTGCGCTTCGGCCCTTTATCCGGCCTTCATGGCCACCCGGGTCTCGCCGATCCAGGCCATGGCCTCGGAGGATTGACATGTCCCGCCTTTTTCTCATCGCCTACCGCAACCTGCTCCAGCACCGCCAGCGCACGCTCATGCTGGGGGGCGCCATCGCCGGGGTGACCGCCCTCCTGGTCTTCCTGAGCTGCTTAAGTGCCGGGATCGGCCAGACCCTGCTGACCTCCGCGACCACGGTGTCCACGGGCCACATCAACGTGGGCGGCTTCTACAAGGTCACCTCGGGGCAGAGCGCGCCCCTGGTCCTGGACTACGGCAAGATCGAGGACATCATCAACAAGTCGCTCCCGGACGTGGACTACATCGTCGCCCGCGGCCGCGGCTGGGGCCGACTGGTCAGCGACCAGGACAACACCCAGGCCGGCATCGTGGGGGTGGACATCGACAAGGAGCCGGGCCTGCCCAAGGTGCTTAAGATGGAACAGGGAAGCCTGGAAGGGCTGGCCCAGGCCGGGACCATCCTCCTCTTCGAATCCCAGGCCAAGAAACTGAAGGTCAAGGTGGGGGACAGCCTGGTGATCTCCACCCAGACGCCGCGGGGCGTGAACAACACGGTGGACGTCAGGGTGGTGGGCGTGGCCCAGGACATGGGCCTGCTCAGCTCCTTCAGCGTCTTCGTCTCCCAGCAGACCCTGCGCCAGCTCTACCAGCTCAACCCCAGCAGCACCGGCGTCCTGCAGATCTTCCTCAAGGACATCAAGCGCAGCGAGCCCGACCTGGCCATCCTGCGCAAGGCCCTCTCCAAGGCCGGCTACACGCTCATGGACAGGGACGCCGAAGCCTTCTGGTTCAAGTTCCAGGCCGTGAACGACGAGGACTGGACCGGCCAGAAGCTGGACCTGACCAGCTGGGACGACGAGATCAGCTTCATCAGCTGGACCCTGAAGGCCGTGGACGGGATCACCTTCATGCTCACCACGGTCCTGCTGGTCATCATCGCCATCGGGATCATGAACACCCTCTGGATCGCGATCCGGGAACGCACGCGCGAGATCGGGACCCTGCGGGCCATCGGCATGGACAAGTCCTGGGTGGCGGCCATGTTCGTGATCGAGGCCTTCCTGCTGGGGGCCCTGGGGACGCTGGTCGGTGTGCTGCTGGGTTGCCTGGCGGCGGCCTTCCTCAACACCCTGAGCCTGCCGGTCCCCAGCGGCGTGCAGATATTCCTGATGTCCTCGACGCTCAAGTTCGCGTTCGAGCCCCTGCGCATCGCCAAGGACGCCGGCCTCATCACCCTTTGCACCACCCTCATCGCCCTGATCCCCTCGACCAAGGCGGCGGGCATGCGGCCCGTCACCGCCATGAGCCACATAGGATAAACCATGCCCAACGCGAAACGCCTGCTCCTCGCCGCCTCGTTGGCGGTCCTGTCGTCGATCGTGAGCGTCCCGGCCCGGGCGGACGGAGCGCCCCTCTCCGTTCCCAAGATGGTGGACCTGCTCAGGGGTATCGATGACCGCATCCGCAGCGCCGGGGATTACCAGGCCCTGGTCTATCTGGAATCGCGGGAGAGGGACCGGCCCGACACGGCCCAGGAAGCCCTGGTCTACCGGCGCGACACCAACAACGAGCTGATGATCCTGTTCACCAAGCCCAAGAGCTCGGCCGGGACCGGCTATCTGCGGATCGACAACAACCTGTGGTACTACGACCCGACCGTGGGCAAGTGGGACCGCCGCACGGACCGCGAACGGATCTCCGGCACGGATTCGCGGCGCGAGGATTTCGACCATTCCGACCTGGCCCACCAGTATGACCCGGCCTATGTGGGCGAAGGGAAGCTGGGCGTGTACAAGGTCTGGCATATCAGGCTCACGGCCAAGCCGGGGGTGGATGTGGCCTACCCCATCGTCGAATTCTGGATCGACGAGGCCACGGGCAACGACCTCAAGCGCCAGGATTTCGCCCTGTCCGGACGCTTGATGCGCACCAGTTACGTGCCCAAATGGGAAAAACTTTACAGCGCGTCGAAGGGCGCCGACCTCTGGTACCGCGAGCAGATCAATATTTACGATGAGATCGACAAGTCCAATTCCACCGTGGTGGTGATCAAGAGCGTGGACCTGGACCCCCTTCCCGAGAACATGTTCACCAAAGCCTGGTTGGAGTCCAAAAGCCGATGAGCAGAGCCGCTGTTTCGACGCTGATGTTCGGAGCCTTGGCCCTGGTCCTGCTTGCGCGCGCCCTGCCCGCGGACCCTGACGAGAACGCCATGTTCGGGGCCGGAACCCAGCCCGCGGCCGTGAGCGATACGGCCGGGAACACCGCGGGAAGTCCGGCGGCCGCCGCCGCCGCGGACACCAACGGCAACGCCGCCGACGTCCGGGGCTCGGATACAGACGCCGGGGGCCTTTCCGAGGCCACCCTGGGCCACGACGACTTCGCCAACGGCAGCGTCAAGGACGATCCCTTGCAGATCGGCGGCGTGGTCTACCAGCAATGGTACATGGACGAATCCCTGTACCAGTCCCCGGGCAACAGCGCCATGTCCATGCCCTTGCAGGTGGACACCTACCTGGACGCCCGCCCCAACGACCGCGTGCGCGCCTATGTCGACGCCCGCCTGATCTATGACCCGACCAAGAACGCCCAGGACAATCCCAGCGGGGGCGGCTCCAATTATTCGTACTTGGAAGCCGGATCTTCGTCCTCGGCCACCGGCACGGCCGCGGGCTCGTCCAATCCCACCGTGGTCCTGGACCAGGCCTGGGTGAATTTCGATGTGGACCGCAAGGCCTTCGTGACCGTGGGCAAGCAGCACGTCAAATGGGGGACGGGCCATATCTGGAACCCCACCGACTTCCTGACCGTGCAGAAGCTCAATCCGCTCCAGCCCTATGATCTTCGCCTGGGCAACACCATGGTCAAGGTGCAGATGCCCGTGGAGGGCATGACCGGGACCAACCTCTACGCCATCGCCTTGCTTGACAATCCGGAGCCGGCCAGCTCGGTGGGGGAGACCGGCGGCGGCTTCAGGGCCGAGACATTGCTATGGGGCGCCGAATTGGGCGTGGATGCCGTCACCCGTGCCGGTGAATACCCGGTCTATGGCGCGGACCTGTCCACGCCGCTGGGCCCTTTCGACTTCTACGCGGAGAACGCCCTGCTCAGTGGGGACGGCTATCCGGACTATGTCGCCAAGACCCCGACCGGCCCGGATCCCACCCTGGCTTCGTTTTACGGGATCAACAAAATCAACGGGCCCATCGACCAGTCCGTAGCCGGGATCAGCTATGACTTCCCGTGGAGGGACAACCGACAGGCGACCGTGGGGGCGGAATACTTCTACAACGAGCTGGGCGTGAGTTCGGCCAAAATGCTCCCCATCCTGATCTACGAGGGACAATACACACCCTTCTACATGGGCAAGGACTACGCCTCCATTTATCTGAGCGCCGAAGGGCCGGACGAGGCCAAGGACACCAATTACAACCTGTCCAACATCGTCAACCTGTCGGACGGATCCGCGGTGTCGCGCTTGGATTTCACCTGGTTGCTCCTCGACTACCTGACTTTCGGTTCGTGGGTCGCGGTGCATTACGGCACTCCGGGCGGCGAGCTCAATTTCGCCTTGAACACCCCGGCCATAGGGCCGGTGATCAACGGAAATCCCACTATCCCGGCCGTGAACGTGGCTTCCGTGCCCGTGGAAGTGGGGATGAGCCTTAGGTTGTCGTATTGATTTTTTGGAAATAAGTAATTTATCGGCTGATATTTTAATCCATTGAAGGAAATTAGGTAGGTTTGGGCATTTCAATTTAGGTATACTTAGCTAGGCCCTGGATAGAACATAGCAGGCGCAGTCTTGGAGTACCGTATTGTGAAGCTGAAGTTCATGGTTGGATTTTTTTTATTGGCACTGCCCTGCTTGGCGTTGGCATTTCCGTTTTGGTTGAACAGTCCCAGTCGCAGCAATCCCAATGATCCAGAAAGTACTCTTCACATATCCAGTAACACGGTTTCACCTTCGGAAACCCCCACACAGCATCAGAGCCCTTCGCCTTCGGAAACTCCTACTGTTTCACCTACTATAACCCCGACTTTGAGCCCAACCGCGATTGTGATCGGCGCGACGCTCCCCTATTCGGAATATGAGGCGGAAGCGGCGAACTACAGCGGGACCGGAACCTTGATCGGACCGAACACGAGCATGGCCATGAACGGCGGCAGCAGTACGGGCCCATTGCCCAGCGGGGCCCTGAACGCGGAAGCCGCGGCGGAGTCCTCAGGCAGGGAAGCGGTGGCCCTGATCGGGCAGGGGCAGGAGGTGCAGTTCACCACGCACAACCAATGCAATTCGATCGTGGTGCGCTACATCATCCCTGACGCCGCGGGCGGGGGCGGAATCAACGCGACGCTGAGCTGCTTCGTGAACGGGGTGTTCAACCAGGAACTGGCCATGACGTCGGTGTACGACTGGGACTACGGCAACAACATGAACTACACGGGCACCGGCGGGGTCAACCAGCCCGGCTACAACAAGAATCCTTCGGGCGGGTCCGCCTTCCACCTTTACGACGAGACGCATGCCCTGCTTGGGGAGGAGGTGCCTGCGGGCTCGACCATCACGCTGCAGGTCGGGCCCAGCGACACCGCCGCCTATTACGTCATCGACTTCATCGACCTAGAGGATGTCGCCGCCCCCCTGGCCATGCCGGCGGGTTTCGCGTCCATCACCTCCTATGGGGCGGTGAGCAGCCCCTACGGGACCTCGACGACCGCCGTGGGCGCGGACTGCAGCGCGTCCATCCAGGCCTGCGTGGACTCCAATACCAAGGTATGGATCCCGGCGGGCAATTTCGCGTGCCTCAGCGCGGCCATCCACGTTCCGGCCGGAGTCACGATAGAGGGAGCCGGCATGTGGTATTCCGGGCTATCCGGCTACTATGCCACCCTCAACGTGTCCGGCAGCAATTCCGTGTTCTCCAATTTCTACCTCGACGGCTACACGACCAACCGGGACGACAATTCCTCGGATTGCGGTTTCAACAACGGCGGAGGCACCGGATCCAGCGTCACGGACGTCTGGGTCGAGCACGAGAAGGCCGGGTATTGGATGGGCAAGGGCTCGGCCCTGTCCAACGGAATGACCATCACGGGCTGCCGTTTCCGCGACCTATACGCGGATGGGGTGAACATCAACGAGGGGACCAGCAACTGCACCGTGACCCAATGCAACTTCCGCAACACCGGCGATGATTCACTCGCCTCCTGGAGCCAGAGCGGCAATCCGTCGGACACCAACAACACCTTCTCCTACAACACCATCCAGAATCCTTGGCGGGCGGACTGCCTGGCGCTTTATGGGGGCTCCAGCAACATCATCGAAAACGACATCTGCTCCGACACCCTGAACCAGTCCGGGATCATGATTCAACAGGGGTTCAGCTCCACCACGTTCTCGGGCACCTCGCTCATCAGCAACAATGAGCTCATCCGGGCGGGCGGCTATTTCGGCGAGAATTACGGGGCCATAGACCTTTGGGGAAACCAAGCCGGCCTGCAGGGGGCCTTCACCATTTCAAACCTGGAGATCGAATCCCCCACCTATATGGGGATTGAATTCAATGGGCCCAACGACGCGAGCGGAGGCACCTTCAACGGCGTCACCATCACCTCCACTGGGACCTTCGCCGCGATACAGGTCGACAGCGGCACCAGCGGGACAGCCATGTTCAGCAACACGGTGGTGACCCCCGCCGTCAATGCCTTACAAAATAACGGCACCATGACCATCACCCAGGGCCCTGGCAACAGCCCGAATCCCCTTTGATGCGCCGGCAACGCTCATCAACGCAAAAAAGCATTATTTTATTGAGGGTTTTCCATTTTTGAAGGCCGATGAGGCATAGGGGTGAATCCCCTAGGGGCCAAAAAACAGGGGTGCCGGAAAAAATAGGACAAATTACCCTGTTTAAGATGATGACATTTATACCAGATTGACAGAATTTAACTTTGCGCTTAATGTGGCGTGTCATAGAATGAATCAATAGGGCAAGATTCGAAACAGGGTTGCAATCCGTAGGGGAGACTGACGCTAATGCAGAACGGGATGAATCGGCCAGGGAAACGCGTGTTGATCTTTTTGTTGTTGGCGGCGCTCCCCATGGTCGCTTTTGCGTTCCCCTTCTGGCTGGGCTCACCGGTGCGGAGCAATCCCAATGACCCCATGAGCCCCCTGCATCACCTGGCGCCGGTGCTGACGCCGACGCCGCATTCCTCCGGCCCGACTCCTACCCCTGGCACCTGCGCCAATACCGACCAATTGGACCTTCAGGTCTCTGTCAGCGACAACGGCAATCCTGGCGTTCCAGCGGATTATGATCCTTGCCAAGAGGCCTACCTATTCCCGATGTTTAAGATCGTCAATAACAGTTCAAGCGTGACGATCACGGTCAATACGTTGAGCATCGAAGGCTGGTTCGGCGCGAACATCGCAGCCGACACCGCCAAAATTAATTTCGGCGGCAATAACTACCGCACATGGATCTATAACGCGAACGGGACGGTTGATTACTCCACTGCCGCTTCCGGCGTGTCGGCCAGTGGGACCATCACTGCGGGTACCTTTGGAACGTCGCAACAACAAGTCACCTTCACCTTCACCACTGCCGGGGCCCTCCTGGGGCCTGGCGAGTACATGCTGGCCGGAGGCGGGAATCCTTTCGGTTCAGGTACTCCATTCTTCCAATTGGCTGTACCAGGGACGACTTTTGATCCTGGCTGCGACAACTATTCGAATCTGGGTGGGACATCGGTGTACACCCCGCCTTCGACTTCCACCAGCGCCTATTACCAGAATTCAGGCTGGCTCTTGCTTGAAAGTGGGGCCCCGGTTTGTGAATACACCAGCTCTTCCACAAAGGATGCCAGTACGGGCATACCGGCCGGAGGAGCCACCTGCTCCTGCGCAGGGGAAGTCGGAGGTGGCCCCAGCAGCAGCCCCACGGACACGGAGACGGACACGCCCATAGCCGGCGCCAGCGCCACGAATTCGCCCACGGTCAGCCCCACGCCGACCTTCAGCCCCAGCGGACTTCCGGCCTGCGCCTCGACTGACCAGCTGGATCTGCAGGTCTCGGTCAGCGACAACGGCAACCCGGGCGTTCCGGCAGATTACAATCCCTGCACCCAAGCCTATCTCTTCCCGATGTTCAAGATCGTCAACAACAACGCGAGCGGCTCGGTCGAAGCGAGCAACTTGTCGATTGTGGGCTGGTTCAAAGCCGACACCGGCGCGGACACCGCCACGATCCAATTCGGTGGAAATGCCTATCGCAGCTGGATCTTCACGGCGCTGGGCGCGGTCGATTACACCAACGCCGCCTCCGGCGTTTCGGCCACGGGTAGCATATCGACGGGCACCTATGGGTCCTCGGGCCAGCAG